>ENA-OSEO01000153-OSEO01000153.1-sediment-metagenome-genome-assembly--contig:-NODE-153-length-188246-cov-5.930148_pt1 | contig 188246 bp, 140 predicted proteins | sample MGYA00237883_ERZ534232 | MGnify/ENA metagenome assembly ERZ534232
TGTATAGCATGTGACTACATTTCGCATCTCCTAATAAAAAAGAAAAAATATGCCTCAAGACTCTGAGTCAGAAAAAACTGGCGCAGGGTCTTTTCGTTCATCTACTTAATAAAATCTGAACCCTTCCCCAAATCACGGCTTTCATCGTTGATTCCTGATTGTATTGACGTGAACGTCCACTTCTCTGAAGGATTGGGGATTCGGGCTAATTTACCCCATAAAAAACAACCTTAAATTTTCTTGAAATCTAAATAAATTTGCCATATAATATAAAAAGGTTTGCGCAATCATTTGCGCAAAGGTTTTCTTATACGATGTGGTTTTATGGCAAATATTAAAGATGTAGCAGACCGCGCTGGCGTTTCCATCACCACCGTCTCGCATGTGATCAATCAAACTCGTTATGTAAGCGAGGAATTGATTGAACGCGTCAACAAGGCCATGGAGGAGCTGGATTATCACCCCAACTCCCTCGCCCGCAGTCTGCGCAGTGGAAAAACCAAAACCATCGGGTTGGTCATCCCTGATATTTCCAACCAGTTTTTCGCAGAAATCTCCAGAAAGATCGAAGACAAAGGTTTCGAACACGGTTACAGCGTCATCCTGTGCAACACCGATGATGACCACAACAAAGAAAAAAGCTATATTGACGTTCTCATCGCCAAACAGGTCGATGGTATTATACTCATGAGCGGTTATCGTGTGCGCGAGCGCGGTGCCCCACTCATCCCCCTCGAGCAAACTCCTGTTGTATACCTGTACCAATACACTTTGGATATGCCAGTGCCTTGTGTTATTCCCGACGACGAACAAGGTGGGTGGTTGGGAACACAACACCTGATAAACCTGGGGCATACTCGCATCGGATTCATCAATGGCCCTTCCCACTATGAAGCGACTCATCAGCGTCTCGCAGGTTATCGTCGGGCGTTGGAGAGTAGTGACCTGACGTTTGAGCCTCGTTTGGTGGTGAGCGGTAAGTGGTACGAAAGCAGTGGTTACCGGCTTGCCCACGAACTGATGACGCTCTCTAAACCGCCGACCGCCATTTTCTGCGCGAGCGACAGCATCGCTGTCGGCGTGCTGGAAGCGCTGCGCGAGCATGGCTTGATAGTTCCGCACGATATTGCGTTAGTGGGGTTTGATAACCGGAGTTTTGCTGCCGACAAACGTCCACCCCTAACAACCGTGGCGCTGCCGCTGTGTGAGATGGGGACGATGGCAGGCGAGCTTTTGATCGAGGCGGTGCTCAATGGTACTCCGAGCGCTGGAATTCAGCGGGTGCCCTGCCAACTGGTAGTGCGTGAATCGTGTGGGACACAACAGGCATAGAAAGGCGAAATAGTTTTGGTGTACGACTTTAGCTTCGACCCCAATGATCCCTTGTTTATTCTGCCTGATTGGCCGGGTGTGCGCTGGGGCATCCAGGTGTTTACAACCGTGAACCTGTATGGTTTAGCCCCTGAACGCACCCGGATCATACCAGGCGAAAACCGGTTGCACCTCGTATGTGATCAGTTGAGTTGGGCAGGGCAGCAGCAGCGTCAGGCCGGACGCGTGGAAGCTGATCTGCGCATTGAGGGGGACGTGTTTAGCTGGCGGATCCAGGCGTGGCACGCCGAACCCATCAAATCGATCAAGTTGATGTTGTGGGGTTTGCCCACGGAGGCCCTGGCAAAAGGATGGTGGCACGCAACCACCGCCCGTGATACTGCGCTGCATCCTACCCCCACAAGTCCACTGCGGTGGCGGTATCCCTGGCCCGAATGGCAAACAGCCTGGGCTTGTGCTGGAGATCAGCAGCAAGCCGTGTGCTTCAGTGTGCGCGACGAGCAGGTGCGGGCCAAGCGGTTATATGTCTTTATGCCGCCTTACAACGATATGGAACCCATCGTAGAAGTGCTGTGTGACGAAGACGCGCGGCACTGGGATACACATTTTGCGGCACCACCGATCCACGTCCGGCGGTGTGCCGAAGCAGCGCATATCCAGGCCGATTTCGAAGCACATTTGGCGCACCTGGAGAAAACCTTTAACTTATTGCCCTGGGAACAACGGACCGATATTCCTGCCTGGATTCACGATATTCGGTTGGTGCTCAATTTGCACGGTCAGCATTGGACAGGTTATGTGTTCAACACGTTTGACCAGATGGCAGACCGGCTGCGCTTTGTCGTGCAGCACATTCCCGGCGACTCCATTCTAGCTTACATTCCCGGTTGGGAAGGGCGCTACTACTATGTCTATCCGCACTACAGCCCTGGCGAGGCAATGGGCGGTGCGGAGGCTTTTGGTCGATTGATGGCAACTGCGCGTGATTTAGGTGTGCACGTCATGCCGATGTTTGGCGCAAATGGCGCGAACGTTCAGGTGTTTTCCAACTGGGAGCAAGCGGCATTCCGCAATACCACCAATCGGTATGTGAAACTGATTAATTGTCCGGATTGGGATCTAGACCGGTTAGGGGAAGGTGATCAAGTCTTCTTGAATCCAGGCGAATCTGGTTATCGCCAGCATCTCTTTGATCAGGTCAGTCAAATGGTCGAAACGTATGACCTGGAAGGTGTTTTCCTGGATACGTCGGCCTGTTGGTTCAATGATCCGCGGTTTAGCCTGTACGAGGGCTATCAGGTCTTGCTCGCCAGTCTGCGTGGCCGCTTCCCTAACCTGCTTATTGCCGGGGAAGGATGGTGGGACGCGCTGCTTGGAATCTTCCCGGTGAATCAAAGCTGGCTGGGGATGGAGCGCCGTTACCGCTTCCCCCAGGTACTGACCCGGTATGCGCGCGCGTTGGGTCATCTCGCGGAAGGCACACCGGGCTATGGCAGTACCGGTGTGCACGAACGGGGTTATTTCCCTTCGGTGGCAAATGATCCAGCTGAGGGGCATATCCCTTCTTTGGGGATTGTCGATGATACCTTTGAAAAGGATCGCGACGAGATTGTGCGTATTTGTCAGATGGCAAAAGATCGTCGGGTGCGATGAGCGGAAATGAGATGGCGACTCACTTCCGCTCCAGCTAGATCGATATGTACGCCATATCAACCTTTAAGGAGTATAGCATGAACAAAACAAGACGTCTTTTTCTCATAATGGTTTTGGTGGCTGTGTTGGTCGGTCCCTCACTGACTGCTACGGCTCAAGATGACGTGACCGTGGTCCAACTCTGGACACGCACCACGTCGCTATTCCCCGCTATCGATGCGTTTAATGCCGAAATGGAAGCTGAAGGACAGGGCCTGCGCATCGAATACACTTTCGTCGAAAATGCGGATTTCCCGACCAAGTTCACCACCGCTCTAGCGGCTGGCGAAGCGCCGGATGTGGTGAGCATCGACCTGGTGCTGGTGCCCTACTACAACTCGATTGGGGCATTTATGGACCTCACCAACACGTATGAAGCGCTGGAATACAAGGATACCTTGAATCCTGCCATGCTCAATCTGGGCACGGCAGATGGCCACGTGTACGCCTTGCCTTTTGGCGCAGACGTGTCGGCGCTCATTTATAACCGCGCGCTGTTTGAAGCGGCGGGTCTTGATCCCGATGCACCGCCGACCACGTGGGCAGAATTGCGCGCTGCCGCCGAAGCTTTGACCACGGATGATGTCTATGGGTATGGCTTCTCAGGTGGATCTCCTGGTGGGTTGATGTTCACCATGATGCCCTATGCCTGGGCGAATGGTGGACAGTGGCTGAACGAAGACGGTACCGTCTCTGAGTTGGACGATCCTAAAACGGTTGAGGCTGTCCAGTTCTTTGTAGATATGATCAACGATGGTCTGGTGCCACCCGGAACCGCCACCTACAGCTATGATGACTTCCAGAATGGGTTCAAGCAAGAAAAAATCGCCATGATGACGACAGGTAATTTTGTGATATCCGATCTGACCACGAATTTCCCAGACATCGATTTTGGCGTAGCGCTCATTCCTGGGCAAGATGGCAAGAGCTTCTCCGCGTTTGCGGGTGGCGACTTGATCGCCATTCCGAATGGATCTAAACATCCTGAGGAAGCATGGCAGGTGATCGAATTCATGCTCTCCGATGCCATTCAGGTGGAGGTTTTTGCCAAAAACGGACAAATCCCGGTACGCAGTGATCTGTATGGTAATGCGTACTTCGAAGCGGAGCCCCGCTATCAAGTGTTCGCCAAAGCCTTGACCGTTGCGTATGTACCTTACACCACAGTCTACAACGAATTGTACGATCCGTTCCTGGTGGGAATGCAAAACGCGTTCACCGGCGAAAAGTCTGTCGAAGAAGCGTTGGCCGACGCCACTAAAGACATGCAAGCTGTTATCGATCGGAGTCGTTAAGTCAAAGCGTTTCGCTCCGTCAGGGATTGCTCACCTTGTTGGGCAATCCCTGTATTTGCAGGGAAGAATCGTTGTGAATGTATCCATTTCACAGCATATGCGCAGCTCAGCAATAGTCTTTCACGTGATACTGCGCCGTGCCTGCCAGCGCCTGGCCGGCTATATATTTATTCTGCCGGCAGTAGTCTTGGAAGGACTGTTTTTTGGGTATCCGTTGCTGCGGACGCTATACATCTCGTTGCACGACTGGCCAGTGCTAGGGACAAAACACTACATTGGACTGGAAAACTACGATTACATCTTGTCCAACGAGCAGTTTTGGGAGGCGATGCGCTTTACGGGTCTGTATACGGTCGTGGTTACGCCCGCGATTTTTATTGTCGCTTTTGGGTTAGCAGTCCTGGTCAACCAAGGGCTGCCCGGCACCACCTTCTTTCGCAGCGTCTATTTTGTGCCGGTCGTGATCTCCTTCGTTTCATCCAGTTTGATCTGGTTATGGATTTATCACGACCTATACGGTATTTTGAACTATATCCTGCGTGAGCTACACCTAATTACGGAGCCCATCGTGTGGATGGGCGAGCGCAAGACATCCCTGCCAGCTATCGTCATCATGATTGTGTGGAAAACTGCCGGATTTAATATGGTGATTCTGCTGGCAGGTATGCAGTCTATCCCGGAACAAGTCTATGAATCAGCCGCGCTTGACGGTGCTAATTTTGTTCAACGGATGCGACATATCACACTCCCTTTGTTGCGTCCCAGTTTTGCATTGGCCATGGTTGTGTCCGTGGCTGGGTCAGTGTTGGCGTTCGATCAGTTTAAGGTCATGACACGCGGTGGCCCAGCCAACACCACACGCACCATCATGATGTATATTTACGACACGTCATTTGCTTATTTCAGGTTAGGTGAAGGGGCGGCAATGGCAATCCTACTGATGGTGATGCTTATTGCCCTGAGCGTGGTTCAGTTGCGTGTTTTACAGCGCCAGGCAGTTGAGTATTAGGGGATAGCATGGTTGATTCAAGTCACACACGTCGCATTTTGCTCACCACGAACATCGTCCTCTCAATGTTGTTTCTGTTGCCGTTCATCTGGACGCTCGCAACATCGGTCAAAATACCCAACAACATCCAGGTTTATCCTCCGCAGCTCGTTCCACGCCCTATTACCACGGAAAACTATGAGTACTTATGGGATCTCAACGACGGGATCTTCCGGCGCTTTTTCGTCAACAGCGTGCTCGTCAGTTTTGGGACAATGGGGCTGGTGGTGGTCGCTAGCACATTGGCTGGGTACAGCTTTGTGTGGCATCACTTCGCCGGGAAAGAGATTGTGTTTGTGCTGCTGTTGGCGGCAATATTGATTCCTTTTCAGGCGTTGTTGGTGCCGCTGTTTCAGCTCATGCGCGATCTGAAACTACTGAATACCTATTGGGCCTTGATCTTTATCTATAGCACGTTTCAACTCCCATTTTCTATTTTTATGATGCGCAATGCGTTTGGAACCGTTCCACATGCGTTACGCGAATCTGCCCAGTTGGATGGGGCGGGCGAATGGCGTATTTTGCGCCACGTGATGTTGCCGCTGGTGTTACCGGGAATCGTGACCGTGGCGATCTATAGTTTCTACGTGTCCTGGAACGAATATTTAGTTGCGTTGGTTTTTACCACTCGTGAGGAGATGAAAACGCTGACCGTCGGGTTACAACAGCTCTCGGTGGGTACCTACGGGACCCGGTGGGAAACCCTTACGACTGGGTCGATTGTCAGCTTTATCCCGGTTATGTTGTTGTTCATCTTTTTGCAGCGTTATTTCATTCGTGGTTTGACCGGGGGTGCTCTAAAAGGATAGCTGTAGTGACTGGACTGGCCATAATTTAGTGGATAGTGGCTTCGTCACATCGCAGTCCGTGCGGCATCGCGAGTAGCAAAGCGATGGTCAATGCATTCGGCCTTGAGTGTGGCGAAGAAACTTTCCATCGCTGCATTGTCGTAGCAATTTCCCGTGCGGCTCATGCTGACCTGGATATGATGCGCTTGCAGCAGGCGTCGGTAGGCATGGCTGGTATATTGGCTGCCCTGATCGGAATGATGCAGCAACCCGGGCGGCGGACGCCGCTGAGCCAGGGCCATCTGGAGCGCATCAACGACTAACGCCGTTTTCATGCGCGGTTGCATGGGCCAACCGACAATCTGGCGGGAGAACAAATCCATGACGACTGCCAAATAGAGCCAACCTTGAGCGGTCGCAATGTAGGTGATATCAACCACCCATTTCTGATTGGGTGCAGTGGCCGTAAACTGCCGATCCAGCACATTGGGTGCGACCGGTAGCCGTTCATCGCGACGAGTTGTGCGTTTGTAGGGACGCCGTTGTTTGGCCCGCAGTCCGTGTTGGCGTATCAGGCGAGCTACGCGGTGGCGACTGCACACTATCCTCTGGGTACGCAGTTCATGGTAAATCCGGCGGCTGCCATACGTGCCGCGAGTGGTTTGGTAGATGGTGCGGATATGAACCAGGAGGCGTGCATTGCCCTGAGCGCGCGCGCTGGGTTCCCGTGTGCGCCAGGCATGGTAGCCGCTTGATGACACGCCCAGCACCTGGCACATCCGCACGATGGGAAATTCCTGGCGGTGTTGCTCAATGAACTCGTACTTCATCGCGATTGGTCCCGTGAGAACACCTCGAGCGCTTTTTTTTAGGATTTCGCGCTCCTGCCGCACAATTTCCAGCTCGCGTTTCAAGCGTCGGTTTTCGGCTTCTAATTCGCTTTCGTTACGTGGTTGCAATTCATGATTCGCCGGTTCAACCTGATAGCGTTGTCGCCACTTGCGAATCAAGCCATGGGATAGGCCCAGTTCCTGTTCCAATTTTGACAACGATTTATCACTGGTCTCTGCCAATCGCAGAACCTCTTGTTTGAACTCGTTGCTGTAGCGTCCGCGTCGTTTCATTGAGCGTGCCCCTTTCTTGCTGTAGTCTACGTGACATTTTCCGTCTACGCAGATTCGGGGCCAGTCCAGTTGTCCTGCGGTTGAAAAACTGGACACTTTTCAGGCCGTTCATAAGAAAGGGATCGGCTGGCCCACCGCCGCCGCCTCAAACTCTGCCGGAGTAAGATAATCCAGGGCGGAGTGAATCCGTTCGGTCATGTATTCGACTTCCAACCAGTGTTGGAGCTGCCGGAAAGCGTCGTGATAATCCTCGTGTTCAGCACCAGCGTGGCGGCGAACACGATCCGCGCGATCCGCAACAACACCGGTTCAGCCATCCTCAGCCAGCGCCCAGATCGGAGAACTCCACGCCCGCTGTTCGTTGCGCTGGCGCACGCGCACGTAATACCAGTCGCGCCCCGGTGTGGGCACGTTGTGCGTGCAGCGGAACGAGGCCATGTAGTCGCTGTCGGATACCGCGCGGTGGAAGTACAGCACCGGGGTCAGAAAGCCACCCAGGTAGTGCGCGCGCGGTCCCACCAGCAGATCGCCGATCGCGACGTCGAAAGGCTGGCCGTTCACGGTGCCGGTCAGGCGCGTGTGGCTGTCGGCGCGCAGCTCAAGGCACATGCCCTGCGTGCTGGCCGTGGTCGGCGTCGGGTTGCCCCATGTGCGCGTCGTGAAATGCACGCTGTCGCCGGACGGTTGTTCCCAGACGCTGAAGGCGTAACGATCCTGTTCCTTGGCCTGCGGTTCGACGATCGCGTGGCCGCGAAAGCGCGGCTCGACGGCCAGCAACTCGCCTTCCGCCACGTGCAGCGCGACATCCCAATCGACGTTTTCGCCGCGCGCACCCCAGCCTACCTCAAGGTGTACTTTGACCGTTGCGGGTAAAGCGGTTTCATGCAGCAGCGGCGGTGTCCAGCGATGGATCACGCGGTTGTTATGCAGCACCTCGATCGTGTCCAGCGCGTCACCACCCGTCACCTGCACCGCGATCTGTCGCTCCGGACCCATGATGGCCGCTGCGCCCATCGGGTGCCCGTTGATCGCGAACGCGAGCTGGATTCGGTCCCCGGTCAGTGCGTAGGTGCAACGGGCAGTCAGGGCGTCCCAGATCGCGGTGCGGGTCAGCGCCGGTGCCCAGACACCTACGCGCCCGTGCCCGTAACTGCCAGGGTGCGCGCTGTGATGGTCCGTCGAGCCGACCACGCCGACCATGTGCCCTTGCGACAGCCCATATTGCAACGAACTCTCCCAGTCCAGCGGACCCATTGTGTGCAAGTAACGCGGGCTGGCTGCGGGGCTTTCGGCTGCCCCGTGCATCGAGTAAACCTCGACCAGGTGGATGAATTCGGGATCGACTTCGGCCCAGTTGATGCCGCGATACCCGACTTTGTAACCGATATGGTGAGGCATCAGCATCATGTCGGTGCCCGCTGCACGGACCTGCCGCAGCGCGGCACGCAGATCTGGCATATCGTCGGCGCGAATCAGGTCACCTTCGTCCGCGTTGAAGTACACGGTGTGATCGCCATAGCGCAGCGAGTGCCACTCGTAGCCCAGGAACGTCACGAAGCGACCCGGCTGGTAGCGCGCGCGTACAAGATCTTGCACGTGGCCCCATTGGGCGGCGGTACGCTCGAACCCGCGCAAGTGGTAATCAGCTACAGCGGCAAGCCGCGGCTCGGTCGGGAGGTCGTGCCAGTGGCCGTGCGGGGTCACGCACAGGAAATCAAGCTGTAAAACGGCGTTGTCAAATGCGTTTTCGATGGACCCATGCCCATATCCCACATTGCAATGGTTATGCAGGTCGCCATAAAAGGCATGAAGCGTATCGTAGGGATTCGTCATGGTGCTGTCTCTGTCTGTAGCTGTCCCTGAATAGGTTAGAAACTTGGCTTCTGTAGCTGGCCGGTACGTGCAGCGCGATAGGCCGCTTCGACAATTAGCAGCGATTTGCGTCCCTCGGCGACACTTACCACCGGCTCTTTGCCGCTGCGCAGGCAGTCAATGAAATGCAGCGGTCCCTGTTGGTGAAAGTTCCCCTGCTGGAAATATGGGACCGTCATCGATCCCTGCCATTCGCCGCGCGTGCGATCATCGGTGTAGCACTTGAGGAATGGCAGGCTGGCGAAATCACGCGACGCCAAGTCCACGCCGGACAGGATCGCAGTGCCCTTATCGCCGTAAATTTCGACCGATTCCTCGGCAGCGACAAACACATTGCTCGTCGCGATTTCGGCCACTGCGCCGGACGGAAACGTGAGTGTGACCAGCGCGGTATCTTCGATGTCCAGCTTAAGCGTCTGGTTTGAGGTCGTAGCGTAAACCGTGTCCGGTTCGCCCAGCAGCCACAGCAGGAAATCGATCGCGTGGATGCCCTCGTCGATCAAGGTCCCGCCGCCGGAAAGCGCGGGCTGCGCATACCACGCGTCGCGGGCCCGCGCGCCGAGATCGAGCAGGTGATAGTTGCCATGCCGGACGCGCACCATCGAGATCGTGCCCAGCGCACCGGACCGGACATTCTGCACCAATTCGGCGTTGATCGGATCGTACCGCTTTGGGAAGTTCTGCATGAACGTGATCCCGGCCTGTGTCACCGCCCAGTAGATGCGGTCGCAGTCCGCGGCGCTGGTCGCCATCGGTTTTTCAAGCAGGATATGCACGCCCGCCACGGCTGCGCGCTCGACCAGGTCGGCATGTTTGGCGGTTTCGGACGTGATGCCGACCGCGTCACAGCGTGCCAGCAGGGCATCAAGGTCCGGCTCAAACGGGACGTTGAAGCGTTCCGCCGCCGCCTGCCCGCGCGCCAGGTCATCGTCCCAGATGCCAGCGATGTGCGCGTCCGGCGCCTCTTGAATCGCCTCGGTCCAGAAATTCGCGTGATAGTGTGCAAAACTCAGGATGCCAAATCGCAGTGCGTCGCTCATGTGGAGATTACCTCCTCCGAGGTGCCGGTTTCGGCGGCGCGATAAACGGCTTCGGCCACGCGGATGCTTGCCAGGCCATCTACAGCGGAGTTGTCCGGCTCCGCTACGCCAAGCAGCATATCCAGCCAGTGCCGGTGCTGGCGGTAGCCGATGCGCTCGGTACGGATTTCCGGGACAAACCAGCCGCGATGCCCCACGTAATCCGGCGCGAAGAGCGCCAGCCGTCCGCGCGCCGTGCGCAGCATGGCCGTGCCGCTGTCGCCGTAAACTTCCATGCGGAAGCGATCCGTTCCCGCCACCTCGCCATACGAGCAGTCGTGTGTAGCCAGCATGCCAGACCGGAAGCGGTAGGTCGCGATGACGAGGTCTTCGGCGTCCGGGTGTACGACCGTGCCATCGGCGAGCGTGCGTTCGGGGCGCATCAGCGCGGTGGTGGCGCGCACGCTCTCGATCGCGCCAAAGATGTGTTGCAGCAAGTCGATCCCGTGTACGCCAAGCTGGAGCAGCACGCCGCCGCCGACGTTCTCTTTCCTGTAGAACCAGCCCGCCCAGTCCGCCCCCGGCGTGGCATTGCGCTGGCGCACGGCGTGCACCGCGCCCAGCGCGCCCGCACCGAGCAGATCGCGCAGCAGCTCGACCTCTTCCAGGTACCGGTGCATGAAGCTCACGTACAGCGGGGTGCCGGTTTCGCCGGCGACGCGCAGAATCTGCGAGCATTCTTCCGAATTGCGGGCCATCGGTTTCTGAAGCAGTGTGGCTTTGCCGGCACGCAGCGCGTCGATCGCGTGCGTCATGTGCAGGTAATCCGGCGTGGCGATGACAACTGCGTCGATCGCGGGGTCGTTCAGGATTTCGTGGTAATCGTTGGTGCCGTGAGGAATCCCAAACTCGCGCGCGCGCCGTGTTGCGGATTCTAACGTCCGCCCGGCCACCGCGCCGACTCGCGCCCCCGCTTCCTGCAGGCCCCTGATGTGGTAGGCGCTGATAAAACCCGCGCCAATGATGCCGACATTGACGAGTGTTTCAGCCATAGGTCTACCCCCGGTGGTGCTGCAGAGGCAGCCGCGCCGCCCCTGCACGAGTGCGGAAAAGGTGGCCGGGCGCGTGTATGCCAGCTCCCCGGCCACCCGGCTTGTGATGTGTTTACGGTTCCCACGTACCTTCAATCACGACGTTGTCGGGATTGTACTCGGCCATGAAGCCGGTGTAGGTGTAGGACATCGGGTCCTGCGGGTCCTCGACGCGCCCGGACTCGTACAGGAAGTCGGTGTATTCCTGCATGTCGCGGACGTAGTTCTCATCGAACACGCTCTCAAACGTGTAGTCGTCCCACAGCGCCTCATTCTGCTCGACCGGCTGGTCGAGGAACTCGGAGATCAACGCGATCACTTCCTCGCGATTTTCCGGATCGGCCACGTAGTCCTGCGCGCGGTACAGCGTGAGCATCAGGGCCTCAGCCGCGTTCGGATTCTCGCGGATGAAGTCTTCCGACATCACCCACACCGAGCGGGTAAAGGACGTCTGGAACTCGGTGCCTTCATCCCAGGCGAAGTAGCTCATGGTGCCGTTGTGCAGGATCTCAGCCTCAACATCTTCGCTGGTGACGGCCAGGTACGGCCAGGGGTTCCACACGACGAACGCCTGAATATCGTCATTGATCAACGCGGTGAGCTCTTCCGGCGGTGGCAGATTGACGACGTCCAGCTCCAGCGGATCGATGCCATAGTGCGTGGCGATGTTCTCCATGACGGCGGACGCGGTCGAGCCTTCCTGTAGGCCGATGCGGATTTCCGCCAGGTCTTGCGGCTCCTCCAGCCCGGCGTCAGCGCGGGCGACGAATTTCTCGATGTAGGCCAGCGTGTTCGTGCCCACGATGACCACCGGCAGCGCGTTGTGACGCATGCTGATCGGCGGCACGTTGCCCGGCGTCCACAGGTCGATCTCACCGGCCAGCAGCGCCTCACCGGCAGCCGCGCCAGAGGTGAAGGTCGCGGTTTCCACCTCCGTGAAGCCGGCTTCCTCAAACCAGCCCTTCTCGATCGCGACGATGTGCGGTGCGAAGACCGGGTCCAGGCCAAAGCCCAGACGAATTTCGGTGCGTTCCAGCTCGCCGCCATCCTGCGCGGCGGCGATTCCCGGCACAGCCAGGGAAACGATCAGCACACATACGAGTAATTTTGCTAAGCGCATTTTTGCACCCTCTCTAAGCCTAACCTTCCGATGATGGTAAACACGGGGTCCTGGTAGGTGTGTCGTTTGGGCACTCCTTTCTCCGCACTATGTCCCGAAGTGCCAGCGCAGTTGGCGCTGAAACAGGAACCGGTACAGCAGGTGATCCGTGACGAGGTTCAGTATGCCGATCAGGATGATGCCGTAGACGATCACCTCAACTTCGCCAAGCTCGCGCCCGTACATCACCAGGAAGCCCAACCCCTGCTGCGCCGCCAGCACTTCAGCGGCGACCAGCGAGCCGAAGCTCAAGCTCCAGCCGACGCGAATCCCCACCGCGATATCGGGCAGGGCCGCCGGGATCGCGACCTTGAGCAGCAGCTTTGGTCCCTTGACGCCCAGCGACTGCGCGGCCCGAAACAGCAGCGGGTCGATCGTGCTCATGCCTTTGTGGGCACTGGTCACGACGGGGAAAAACGCGCCGAGCGAGATGATGAACACCTTCGACTCTTCGCCCAACCCGAACCAGATTAGCGCGATCGGAATCCAGGCCAGCGGCGGCACCGGGCGCAAAATTTCTATCGGTCCCCACAGCAGCTTGCCCAGCAGACGATACCAGCCCGACGTGACGCCGAGCACAACCCCCAGGCCGCCGCCAATCAGGAAGCCCAGCGCCACACGTTGGATGCTGGCGCGGACGTGTGCCAGCACATCCGAAAACGGAAAGCGGTTGAGCGCCGTGTCGACGACCTGCAGCGGCCCCGGGAAAATGCCAGGATTGACGATCTGGAGCGTGTTGATAATCTGCCAGACGACCAGCACCACGATCACACCGGACCAGGAGATCAACAGGTTGCGCTGAAAACTCCGTTCGCTCATCGCTGCACCTCATCCAGGTCGGTCATCCAAGGCAGCAGGAAGCGTTCCAGCCAGCTCAAAACGTTGGCCAGCACAAAGCCGATGATGGCGATGAAGAACATGCCCACGATGGTCACATCCGTGCGGTAGAACGTGCGCGCTTCCATGATCAGCGCCCCGAGGCCTCGAACCGTGCCGATCATCTCGACAGCGATGATCACCAGGAACGCCATGCCGAGCGCCACGCGCATACCGGAGAAGATGCGCGGCAGGCTGGCAGGCAACATCACGCGGAAGAAGATCTGCACGCGCGACGCGCCCAGCGTCTGTGCAGCGTGGATATACTGCCGGTTGACGCCTTTCACCGCTTCGACCACGCTGGTCACGATGATCCAGTAGCAGCCGTAAGCGATCAGGAACACGCGCGTGAACTCCCCCACACCGAACCAGGCCACCGCCAGCGGCAGCAGGCTAATCGTCGCCACCGAACGCGCAAACGTGATGATCGGCAGCGCGGCACGGTCCAGAATGCTGTTCGACCCGATCACCAACCCGCTTGGAATCGCGAGCGCCGTCGCCGCCACGTAGCCTTTCAGTATCCGGCTGAGCGTGGTCCGCAGGTGCACGTCGGTGGTGATGCCGCGCGGAAAACCGCGCTCGAGCAGGCTTTCGAACGTGCCCTGGAGTTTGGACGGCGGGGGGAACTGGTACGGGTTCAGGTGGCCGTGATCGACCGCGTATTCCCACAACCAGAGCAGGAACAGGACCGTCACGAGTCCGTAAACCCAGTCCGGAATACGCAGCCTGCGCAGCCGCCGCCATACAACCCGCCGCACCGACGCGCGCCCGCCGGCAGTCGTCGCGTGCAGGGAAGTGTCAGAAGATGGCATCGTGAATGTCCTCGTACAGCTTCATGAACTGCTGCGACGAACGCTGGCGGGGACGTGGCAGGTCGATCGGGAATTCCGCTCGCAGCCGCCCAGGATGCGGGCTGAGCACGATGATCCGGTCCGACAGGTAGATCGCCTCCAGGATGCTGTGCGTGACGAAGACCACCGTCTTCTTGCGCGCTTCCCAGATGCGCAGCAGCTCTTCCTGCATCTCGGCACGCGTCAGTTCGTCCAGCGCGCCAAACGGCTCGTCCATCAGCAGCATCTCAGGATCGACGGCCAGGGCGCGGGCGATCGCCACCCGCTGCTGCATCCCGCCGGAAAGCTCGCGCGGGTACTTCTTCTCGAACCCCTTCAGCCGGACCAACTCGATCAACTCGTGGGCCTGTTCAAGACGTTCCTTGCGCAGCACGCCCTGGTTACGAGGGCCGAACTGGATATTGTCAATCGCGGTCAGCCAGGGGAACAGCGCCGAATGCTGGAACACCATGCCACGGTCCGGCCCTGGCCTTGTGATCACCTGGTTACCGATCCGGACTTCGCCTTTGGTCGGGGTGATCAGCCCGGCGATCAAATTCAGCAGCGTGGTTTTGCCGCACCCACTGCGGCCAACGATCGACACAAATTCGTTGGCCTCGATTGTCAGCGACACGTCGTCGAGCGCCAGCGTGTGCTCGTCCGCAAGGTCGAATTGCTTGGTGACGCGGTCAACGACGATGTGCTGACTCATCGAGCTCTCTCCCCTACAGTCGTCAAAAAATCGTCGGCAAGGACACAGCGGTCGAGAAACGCGCGGGCGGCCCCGATGCAGACCTGGTTCGGCAGGGCGAACTGGGCTTTTTGAATCACCAGGTAGTTGCTGATAAGCGGTGGCAGGTGACGTCGTACCGCCGCATCAAAATGCTGGTGCAAATCGGGCGCGAGGTCACTCAAGGCTCCCCCAGTAATCAACATGCCGGGCTGCAGAATATGCAGCAGATTGGCGATCGCGATCGCGAGTGTGTCCAGCCCCTCTTCGAGCAGCGTCCGGCACAATGCGTCTCCCGCTGTGGCCGCCTGCACGAGCGCCCGGAACTTCGCCCGGTGATCGTCGATCTGACGCAGGGCCATGTTATGCTCCGCCGGTGGATCGACTTGTTGCGCGGCCCACGCGTCGAAGGTCTCGCTGATGGCACGCAGCGAGACCAGGTGTTCCAGCTTGGCGACCTCTGGGCCGTTTGTCGCCGGGAAGACCGGCAGCACGCTGTTGCCGACGTTGCCCGCGTTGCCAAACGGGCCGGTATATTGGCGCCCCTCAAGAAACAGGCTGACTTTGATGCCCTCGTCGAAGCCAAGATAAACGATGTTCGCAGTGGGCCACGCTCCGAGATGCGCCAGCTCGGCGATCGCCATGCAGTCTACATCATTCGCCACGCTCACACGCAGGCCAACGCCGGCTTCCAGCCGCGCTTTAAGCGGGTAGTTCTGCCAGCCGGGGACACGCCCGATCGATAAGATCGTGCCGCTGTCCGGGTCGGTGAAGCCCGGCGTCGCCACGCTGAGACCTAACGGGTTGCGCTGCGGAAAACGCGCGATGATCGCCTGAATCGCGTGCGCGACCTCGCGCACAACGTCGTCAGGCCGCAATTCGTCGTGGGCGATGTGCTTTGCGCAGAGCACATCACCCGCCAGGTCAACCGCCGCGATCCGCAACCCCGGCAGTTGGATGTGCACGCCGAAGATGTAATGATGAGTCGCATCCAGGCCGTATAACACCGCTGGCCTGCCGCCGGTGGTCGTATGCTCGCCGTTGGGGGCAACCCACCGCTTTTCGCTGAGGTCCTGGATGGCACGACGCAGCGTCGGAAGGCTCACACCGGTGGCCTGGGCAAGCTCGGCGAGCGTCAACGCGCGCCGGCTCAGAAGGCGCACAATTGCGCCGTGTCCGGAGGAATTAGGGAGCATAGAACACGCTTTTCAACAACTTTTATAAATCATTTTATAAAAGGCTATCATTTTTCGACCAGGGTTGTCAAGGATACTGCCCTTAAGATGTGAGTGACTTCGGAAAGAACGACAGTTAACAAACACGTGTCATGCGCTAAGCCGGCGCGTGTTTTGTGTGGGATCAAGGCAACGGATGGGAAGGAGTGAGAAAACCTGTGTTTCTGAGTTCCTCCGCCACAAGGTGGGAGGGATTTGAAAATGCGGCTGGTCACCCATATCCTCAGCGATAGACATTCCCCAATATGACGCTCAGTTCGCTGAGTGTGGCATTCTGGTACAATAGATTCAATTCGCTTCAATCGAATATCTCCCATATCCCATGCAGATGTCCCTGTTCTCTGAACTTGAATAGCAGTTGTTTATTTGGGAGGACATCATGGACCCAAGAGAACGACAGGAAGAACAGAATAGACTCTCAAGAGAACGTTTCCTGGAACTCACTAAGGATGCTCTTGAGCGGTTCTATGATCTTACTTATTTGGAGCAGCATCCTTTTGCCAGAAAAGTAAAACAAAAAGACGATATCCACGGAACGCCTCGTGGTCAGCTTCTGCAAAAGGATTTGTCGAGAGCCATCAATATGTTGGACTCAAGTGAGATCCGTTCCGCCAGTTCGAGTCCTGTACGAAGACACCATGTCTTGCGGCTGCGCTATGTTGAACGCCTGACCATTCAGAGCATTTCTTATGAACTGGACATGTCGGAACGCCAGGTTTACCGCGACTTGCGCCAGGGCGAAGAAGATTTAACGACGATCCTACAGTCCTGGTATGTGGAAGAGACGGTTGAGCCATCTCCGAGCGATTCCGAGAAAAGTGAGCTTGTAACGCTCGAGATCGAGCAACTGAAGACAGAATTCCAGACAATCGACATCAAGGGGCTCATCTACTCGGCCCGCTCGTCGATCGACCAGCTTTTGTCGATCAGAAATGTCAACGTCGTTATCCAGGCGCCCCCAGAACCGGTGCTCGTTTCGACCGACCCCGTTGTGGCAAAACATGTGCTCATCAATCTGCTCAGCAGCGCTGTTCAGCGATCTGACGGCAATACGCTCAGACTGCTATTGAGGTCCACTGACGACCGCACAGTTCTTTCACTGCATTTCACTCAGAAGTATGAAGAACACGAAAGTCTTTTGAACGAAATCACCACAGAGATTCTCTATCGACTTCAGTGGGAGATACTCCAGAACAGCGTGCAGGACTCGACGCACACTCTTGAGCTTTCGTTTGGCAAGAACATCCCAACGGTGCTTGTGGTGGATGATTTCGAAGGATTGAGCCAGCTCTTGAAGCGGTATCTGGCGAGGTACCGCTGCTATGTTCTCGCTGCCGCGGATGGTGCTTCCGGATTGAGTATGGCGCGGGAAATTCAGCCGGACGCAATCATCCTGGACGTGATGATGCCCAATATGGATGGCTGGGAAGTGCTCCAACGTCTGCGGAATCATCCAGACACACGCCACATTACGGTAATCATTTGTTCGGTGTTTGACGATCCCGGGTTGGCCCGCGCGTTAGGTGCCTCGTCATTCCTCTCGAAGCCGGTAAAAAGGGAAGACATCATTCAAGCCTTGAGACAGGAGCACATTCTCTAGCCATGTTTCTGTCGAACCCATCTGTTCATGAAGCTGAACTTGACGACCTGTTGTGGGAGATAACCCGCAGCCTGGCTTTGCTGTTTGTCATCGGGGGGCTGGTTGTCAATTGGTTCATCCTGATGGAAGGCGAGTTCAACACGTCAACATTCTTTGCCACATTGGTGCTTGTGTTTGTTGATCTGATCATCTACCACCGTGGAGCAGCGAATCGACGAGTAGCGCCTTATGCGTTTGTCTGGTCGATCACCCTGTGGATGATAGCCCTCCTTTTGCTCAATGACGACGCCTGGCTGATTTTTCTGGGCCTGCCCACGATCATGGCGAGCATCGTTTTGGTCTCGTTTCACAGTGGTGTAAACACCGTGCTCGTGTTCCTGGTGGTGTTTGTCCTTTCATTATCTGGGGAACGCGACTATCCCCTACTTTCTTTTGTCGCGTTTTCGTTGTTTACCGCCGTGCTGTCCTGGGTAACCGTCGAAACCATCTACGTGGCCTTGCATTGGACCAAACTGAGCGAACAACGGTCCAATGCACTACTTGAGGAAAGCCGTCAGAGTCGCGAGGAAACCCTGCGAACACTCAAGTCTTTGGAGAGATCCAACGCAGCGCTCCGTCGCACGCAAATCGAGCTACGCGCAGCCCACAGGGAAGCAGAAAAAGCCCGACACCTGAAGGAACAGTTCGCAGCCAATATCAGCCACGAGCTTCGCACCCCTCTGAATCTGGTTTTGGGGTTCACCGAGGTCATGTCCAGGACTCCAGAAATCTATCAGGGCGCAAGCTGGCCGCCCACCCTGAAAGAAGATATCGATCAGATCTTCCGCAGCAGTCGCCACCTCCTTGAGATGATCGACGATATTCTCGAGCTGTCTCGATTCCAGATGTCAGCGTTCAGGCTGAATAGAGAGCCGACGCCCATCAAACAAATCCTTGAAGAAGGGATTGATATTGCCAGAGACTTGTTCCGAGACCGCGAGGTTGAGCTTCAGGTCGATTTGCCCCAAGACCTGCCCATCGTCGAGATCGACCAAACACGGATTCGGCAGGTAATCCTGAATCTGATCAATAACGCCTATCGTTTTACAGAGTCGGGATTTGTCCGAATAACCGCACGGGCGGACGAGCACAAGGTATTCATCACGGTTAGCGACAGCGGGCTGGGAATTCCCGCGGAAAACCTGCCGTTCATTTTTGGCGAGTTCTACCAGGGTGACAGGTCCCTCAGCCGGCGCCATGGCGGAACCGGTCTTGGACTAGCCATTTCAAAGGAGTTCGTCGAATCTCACGGCGGTGAAATATGGGTGGAGAGCACGGTGGGTGTCGGCTCAAGTTTCACGTTTGCGATCCCTATCGTGAAAGATGAGACGGAGTCCGCGTTGACACTCCCCGACGAGACCGCCGCTGCACCGACGCCAGAGGAAAAACAAGTCATGTTATTGATTGATCCGGATCGATTGGTTGCCGCTATGGTCCAAGAACATCTGGCTGGCTTCGACGTCGTGCGGATTGGCAGCCTGGCAGAGTTGGAGGCCGCTATCAATGAATACTATCCTGACATTATTGTGCACAACGTTGCACCGAATTCAGATAACAACTCGGACTCCGCGTCTCTGACGTTCGCACCATGGATCGAGTGTTCGCTGCCAAGTCGATCGTGGATTTTGAAACAGTTTCACGTAGCAGCCCACTTTGTCAAGCCTGTGATCGCGTCTGAACTCATCCAGGCTGTGCGGGATGTTGGCGCAGTGCGCGCTGTGTCGGTCATCGCGAGCGATCCGGGTTCCGCCCGACTTGTGGAGCGTATCCTGCAAACTTCCGGAGACAACTACCACATCCTGTGTATGCAGGCCGGTGATGAAGCAATCTCCCAGATCCAGCTAGAGCCCCCTGATCTCCTCGTGCTTGACCTTACCATGCCCGATCTGCAGGGCATGCGCCTCTTGGAGTTGATGCAGAGCCAGTCCGACCTGGTGAATGTTCCTGTCATCCTGGTGAGTGCGACGGACTTCGCGGAAGATCTGCTCACCAAACAGGGCAGCCGCATTGTGGTCAAACATCCGAACCGGATTCCTACCACAAAACTCCTGGAATACATTCGAGTAGTCAGCCAAATCGCCAGTCCCCACTGATCGTTATTCTACGACCCTCTTCACCTGTGTAACAATCAACGGCAGGATTTTGGCAGAATCCTGGCAGGTTAGTCGCTGTTTTGTGGCGTAATATAGAAATGGAGGGTGTATTCTTGTTCGCCTTTTGAGGACTCCTCTTCAAAGATCTGCACGGGTTAGACACATCGCCGGAAAATGAGTCAAGGAGGTAAAGCGACTGAGAGATTGAACACAGTCTGCTGCACGCGTATTTCACCCAAGGCAGTCGACGCACCGATCGAGAGGTCATTTAAGGAGCAATAAAAATGAAAAAGCTAATTACTCTTGTCGTGTTGTTGGCAGTTGTGAGCGGATTCGGGCTGACCGCCAATGCGCAGGACGACAACTGGTGGGCGACCGCGGCGGCACCGTATGCGGGCGTCACCCTGCAGGGCGTTTCGGAAAGCACGCCTCCGTCGAACTATGCCGCTGACGTGTTGGCTCCAATGTTCGAGGCACTGACCGGCATCAAGGTTGAGCTCGAGCCCACATCCTGGGACCAGATGTACGACAAGGCGATTAAAGACATGGAAGCCGGCTCCGGCATCTATGACTTCGTCTATATCGAACAGGACATCGTCTTCAGTTATCTGGCTCAGGACTATCTGGTGGACCTTACCCAGGCGTTGGCTGATCATCCTGAACTGGCGGCGCCCGACTTCAATTTCGACGACTTCACGACCTTCATCGACGACTTCAAGAATGCCGAGGGCCACGTCTTCGGCGTCCCGATGGAAGCCTTCGTGAAGATCTACCTGTATCGCACGGATCTGTTCGGTGATCCCGAGATTCAGGCGGCGTTTGAGGCCGAATACGGCTATCCGCTGGCCCCGGCAACCACGCACCAGCAGCACGAGGACATCGCCAAGTTCTTCACCGAATATGGCGAAGAGAACGACCTGGATCTGTGGGGAACCACGGTTCAAGCCGCTTCGGGACACTCCTCCTCCTTCTACGAGTTCTTCGAATCGATCGCCCCCACCTTCGGTGTGTACAACTGGGGCATCAACGAGGAGAACTGGAAGGCCACGGTGGAGAACGGTGGCGCGATGAATAGCGACGCGGCCAAGGAAGCCCTGGCCTGGTGGGTTAGTCTGCTCCAGTATGCACCGCCTGAATCAACCGCCAGCACCTGGGACGAAGTTGCGGCGAGCTTTGCCGCCGGTCGGGCTGCCCAGGGTTGGGTCTATGGCGAAAACACAGCCTGGATTGCCTCTGACCCGGACCGCTCGCAGGTGGTCGGCAAGGTGGGCGTAGCGATTCCGCCCTTGGCTGAAGGCGTGATGGAAGCCGCCGAAGCGGGTACCGGTTACGTCGGCTACTATGACGGTGGCGCGTTTGGCATTCCGCACTCCTCGAAGAACATCGAAGCGACGCTGCTCTGGCTCCAGTTCATCGGCCAGCCTTCCGTCCAGCCTGAATGGGCAGCGGCTGGCTCGCGGATTGTCCACGACGCGACCTTCGATGATCCGCTGGTCGTTGAGATGGATGCGCAGACCAACGGGTACTACACCCTGTTGCAAGAACAGGGCTATCTGTTCAAGGGCGCTCCTGCCCACCCGTTCCACGCTCAGGTACGTTCGGTAGTGGAACCCTTCATCTGGCAGGCGATCGTTGGCGAAATCACGGCGGCAGAAGCGCTCGACCAGGCGGCAGCAGCTGCTGATGAGGAAATGGCACGTCTGGGGTACGGCCAGTAGTCAAAAAAGTGAAATGGTTTGTGGGGATGGGGCGGTCCTATCCGGGCGCCCTATCCCCTCGCCGGGGTACGTTTTCGGTCACGCGAGCGAAGACGGGTCGAACTGCTCTTCGTTCAGCCCAGGGAAGCCTACCCCTGCAGCAGCCCATGCCCCGCTCGAATGCTGAATGGGTTGTTGCGCATTGATGCTCTGGCTCGCCGGCCTTCAGCACGAGGATAGTGGTATGCGCCAAAATCGAACAGCGTGGTTCTTTCTGTCGCCATCGCTCATCATTCTATTCATCGTTGGCCTAGTCCCGTTCTTTTACATTCTGTACGTGGGCTTCTTCGATTGGAACGCCTTCTCGCTTCAAAAAGGCATGCACTATGCGGGCCTAGAGAATTACCGCCGTCTTGTTTTTGACCAGCCTTTCATCAATTCGTTGTTGTTGACCTTCAGATTCGCCGTTTATGCGATCCTGGTTCAACTGGTCATTGGCTATGCTCTCGCCAACCTGTTGGCCACCGATTTTCCGGGTAAATGGTTCTTTCGTGTCATTCACACCATCCCCCTGATGGTGGCGCCACTGGCTGTTGGCGCGACGTGGCGCCTGCTCACAATCCCCGGCTTTGGCCCGGTGCCCTTTTATCTGGACCGCTGGTTTGATTTCGAATACAGTATTTCGGCCAATGCCAGTCAGGCGTTCTGGACCACAGTGATCATGGATGTCTGGCACTGGACCCCGTTTGTCACCCTTACGATGCTCGCCGGCCTTACCGCCCTGCCTAGAGAGCCTCTCGAACAGGCGCTGGTTGATGGAGCCAACCGGCTGCAGGTGTTCTGGTATGTCAAGGTACCGCTGCTGCGCCCCATTATTCTGAGCACGGTCTTCATCCGGCTGATGGACGCGCTGCGCACCGTGGACGAGGTCTGGATGCTGACCGGCGGAGGACCGGCGGCGGCTACCCGGTACACCGGTCTTTACATCTGGCGAATCGTGTTTCCCAAAACGGATTACGGATACGGTTCGGCTATGTCCTTACTGACGCTCTATTTCACCATCCTGATTTCATGGCTGCTGTACACCGCGATCGGTCAACAGCGGAGAGGGGAGCGCTAGCTGTGCGTACATCAAAGACCGCGCGTAAAGCAGGAAAATACGCCACCACCTATGGCGTTTGGGTGCTGGCTTCCATCATCACGCTGCTCCCGATCTACTGGATGATAGTCATTTCAGCGCGCAGCCGGGTTGAGCTGTTCGACCGGCCCAACTTCATCATCCAGTCCTTCTTTGAGGAGAACTACATTAATACCATCAACGATCCCTCCCTCCAGAAGTACATGGTCAACTCGATCGTCGTGGCGACGTCCAACGCCGTGCTGGTGACGGCCCTGGCTCTGCTGGCTACGTACGCGCTGTCACGCTGGCGCCTGCCTGGAGCCGACAACATCTTCTTCTGGACGATCACCAACCGGATGGCTCCCCCGGCGGTCTTCCTGTTGCCTCTGTTCCTGCTTTTCACCAAGACCTTCCGATATGGCGATTGGATGCTGTTTGACACACGCATCGGGCTGATCCTGTTATATTGCGTGTTCAACTTGCCATTCTCCATTTGGGTGCTGCAAGGGATGATTGACGGCATCCCGATCGAGCTCGATGAAGCCGCGATGGTCGATGGGGCCGGCACCGGGATGATCTTGCGGCGTATCATTATTCCGCTGGCCGCGCCGGGCATGGCGATCACCGCCATCTTGAGCTGGATTTTTGCCTGGAATGAATATCTGTTTGCTGCCACACTCACCAGCGTCGAGGCGCGCACCATCACGACCGGATTGGCCGAATTCGTCACCGTTACGGGCACCAACTGGGGCGAGATGGCGGCGGTCGCCACGCTGACCTTGATCCCGTCACTCGCGTTCATCTCGTTTGTTCAGCGCTACATTGTGATGGGGCTGACCTTTGGGGCGGTCAAGGAGTAATATCGTGTTCGACGAGAATACGAACGAACCAGGTGAACGGCGTTCAGGCGACAGCCTGCTCCGGTCCTACGCGGTACGGCTGGGCAAGAGTCCGGTGCCTGTCCGCGGCAAACGACAGGGTTTTCTACCCTTCGACACCAACCCTTGGGATCGGGTGTTTGTCAGCATTCTGATGACGGTGGCTGTCCATCTGCTGTGGATGCGCTTCCTGGAGGCGCACATCACACTCACGGTCGCCACCATTCTGACCCTGATCCTGAGCGCCATTATCGTCACCAGAGGATAGGCGCGGCGCACGAGGGTTGTCTCAAGCAATAGGGTTAACAGGCGTGTATCGCGCTATGAATGGAGTAAACCATGCAAGCCCTAGTTCTTGAAAAAGCAAAAGAATTGAATCTGCGTGACATTGAGATCCAGGAACAACTGGGACCGCATGACGTACGCATCAAGCTGCACACGGTGGGCGTGTGTGGCAGCGATGTCCATTACTATGAAACGGGGCGCATCGGCCCGTTTGTCGTCGAAGAGCCGATGGTCTTGGGCCACGAGGCCGCCGGGATGGTGATCGACATCGGCGATCAGGTGAAGAACCTGAAACCCGGCGACCGCGTATGCATGGAGCCAGGCATTCCCGATCCCAACAGCAGGGCCACCCGGCTGGGCAAGTATCATCTCGACCCTGCCGTGCGCTTCTGGGCGACTCCCCCGATTCACGGCGTGCTGCGTCCGGAAGTCGTGCATCCGGCGGCCTTCACATTCAAGTTGCCGGACAATGTCAGCTATGCGGAAGGGGCGATGGTGGAACCCCTGGCAGTCGGTATGCATTCTGCGAACAAAGCGCAGATCAAACCCGGCGATGTGGCCGTGGTGATGGGCGCTGGCACGATTGGCATGTTGACCGTGCTGGCCGCGCTGGCGGGCGGCTGCGGTCAGGTCATTGTGACGGATGTTTTGCAGCCCAAGCTCGACCTGGCGGCCACGCTTGGCCCGGTGACACCGGTAAACGTTAAGGAACAGAACCTGAAGGATGTCGTCGACAAGATGACGGAGGGTTGGGGGGTCGATATCGTCTTCGAGGCCAGCGGCAATGAAAAGGCCGCCGCGAGCGTCTTCGATATTCTGGCCCCGGCGGGCTGCGTGGTGTATATCGGGATGCCTCAGGATCCGATCGCCTATGACATTGTGGCGGCGCAGGTCAAAGAGGCGCGTGTCGAGCACGTGTTCCGCTACGCGCACGTCTATCCCAAGGCGCTGTCCCTGATGGGGGGCGGTCGGCTCGATGTCAAGCCGCTGATCACCGACAAATACACCTTTGCCCAGAGCGTGGAAGCATTCGAGTTTGCATCACACATGCCGCCCACGTCGGTCAAAGTCCAGATCGAGATGCCACATTAGGCGGAACCGCGATGAACTACGAAGCGAATCAACCTCTACCCGCGACAATGCAGGCGGTGGTGTGTTACGGCCCGCGCGATTACCGGTTACAGGCGTGGAGAGTGCCCGAGCCGGGCCCGGAGGAAGTCGTGATCCGGGTGCTCGCGGTGGGCATTTGCGCCAGCGACCTGAAATGCTATGAGGGCGCGGTAGCCTTTTGGGGCCACGCTGGAGCGGAGGGCTACTGCCAGCCACCAGTGATTGCCGGTCACGAGTTCGTGGGAGAAGTCGTGGCGCTCGGTCAGGGTGCGGGCGAGAAGTATGGCATGGCTTTAGGCGACCTGGCTGTATCGGAGCAGATTGTCCCCACCTGGACCGATCGTTATGCCGCGCGCGGGCAGTACTGGCTGTGCTCGGAACATAACGTGTACGGTTTCCGGCAGAAGACTTTCGGCGCGATGGCGGAATACATGAAATTCCCGCATGGCGCGCTCAACTACAAGGTGCCCGCATCGATCCCGCCAGCGCACGCGGCCTTCATCGAGCCGCTGGCGTGTTCGATTCACGCGGTCCAGCGCGGAGAAATCGAGTTCGAACACGTTGTGGTGATCGCCGGGGCGGGGCCGTTGGGGCTGGGCATGGTCGCAGCGGCCCGCCAGAAGAATCCGCGCCTGCTGATCGCGCTCGATCTTAATGACCACCGGCTGGACGTTGCCAGGGCGTGCGGCGCCGATCTCGCGTTGAACCCCAAGAAAGTAGATGTGGTGTCGGAAGTGCTCAACCTGACCGACGGTTACGGCTGTGACGTCTATATCGAGGCCACAGGACATCCCGCGGCTGTTCAACAAGGGCTGGACATGATATGCAAGCGGGGGACGTTCGTCGAGTTCAGTGTCATGGGCGAGCCAGCGACCATCGACTGGTCGATTATTGGAGACCACAAGGAACTGAACATCCACGGCTCCAGTCTCAGCCCGTACACCTACCCGGTCGCGATCGATATGCTCGCCAAGAATCTGCTTCCAATGGATCAGATTGTCACTCACGAACTGCCCCTATCCGAGTTCCAGCGCGGGTTTGACCTGGTGGCTTCCGGCGAACAGTCCATCAAGGTCATTCTCAAACCCTAATGGATAATAAGGCGAAAAGAATTATGAAAGCAGGGAAGATCGAAGCACCAGGACGGATCGAACTCGGCAGTGCAGAAATCCCCCAAGTGGGAGCCGATGACGTGCTCATCCAAGTACGTGCCGCTGGTATTTGCGGAACAGATATTCACATTCTCAAGGGTGAGTATGAAGCAAAATATCCACTGATCCCAGGTCATGAGTTCAGCGGCATCGTGGCGGGTGTCGGAGAGCGCGTAACACGCTACAAAGTCGGCGATCGTGTTACCGCCGACCCGAACATTCCCTGCAACCGCTGCCCAGCATGCCAGCGCAACGAGCCAAACCAGTGCCACAACCTGGCCGCGGTCGGCGTCACCCGCGATGGTGCATTTGCCGAATTCGTCACGGTACCGGAGAGCAATGTGTTCCATATCGGCAACATGTCCTTTGCGGCGGCGGCGCTCGTCGAACCGCTGGCCTGTGTGGCCTGGGGACTGGAACGCCTGCGTGTCCCACCGGGCGCAAGTGTGTTGATTTTCGGCGCTGGCCCCATGGGATGCCTGTTGGCCCAGGCGCTGCGTTACAGCGGCGCGTCAAAGGTCGTTGCCGTGGACATCGTCCCGCACCGGCTGGCACTCGTGGCCGAACTGGGCGCCACCGCGACGGTCGTGGGAGACGATCACCAGACGACTCGCCTGCGCGCAATCGAGCCGAACGGTTTTGATCTTGTCGTAGACGCCACAGGGATTCCTCACGTGCTGCAAGATGCGTTCCAATATTTGCGCCCACGCGGAACCCTATGGGTCTTCGGCGTCACCCCGAACGATGCACAAGTATCCTTTATGCCGTATGAGGTTTTTCGCAAAGACCTGACGATCATGGGGAGTTTCGCTGTCAACCGAACCTTTCAGGCCAGCATAGCGCTCATTGAGGGAGGAATCGTCCATGTGGAGCCGTTGATTTCACACTCCCTCCCGATTGAGGATATCGCTACAGGATTTGAATTGGCGCAATTCGATCCGGGGCGCATGAAAGTGCAGTTTCAAATAACACCTTGATTTGACGCGAAAGATGATTTGTGGATGGAGAGAAGCCGATGACAGATGTTGTTTTGTCAGCCAGACCAATCCTTGAGCGGTTTTCATTGAAAGGCCGCCCCGCGCTGGTAACTGGTGCCGGGCAGGGCATCGGTCGGGCTTTTGCGCATGCACTAGGCGAGGCCGGCGCATCCGTTGCGGTCGTTGATCTCGATGGGAACCTGGCCCAGGTCGTGGCCGGTGAGCTTGCTCAAAAAGGGATCGACGCGATTGCAATAACCGCAGATGTGACCCAAGTCGATCAAATTCAGCACATGGTCGATACAGTGGTCAACAAATGGGGCAAGCTGACGATTGCCGTCAACAACGCTGGTGTAGGCAACTGGATGGCCGCTGAAGAAATCACCGAAGAGAACTGGGACTTCATCTCCAACCTGAACTTGCGCGCAGTGCTCTTCTGTGCCCAGGCGGAAGGGCGTGTCATGCTCAAGGCGGGTTATGGAAAGATCATCAATACGGCCTCAATCTCCGGCATCATTGTGAACACCCCCCAGAAACAGACGGTTTACAACACGACCAAAGCTGGTGTGATTCATCTGAGCAAGTCGTTGGCGGCTGAGTGGGCACCGCGCGGTGTCCGCGTGAACAGCATCAGTCCGGGCTACACGCGCACCAAGCTGGTCGATGACCTGTTGGCGAAGCCAGAGGGTCAAGCAATGCTGCCAGCATGGTTGGAGCGGACGCCTCAGGGTCAGATGGTGGAAGTCACCGATTTGCAGGGAGCCGTGGTATATCTGGCGTCTGAAGTGTCCGATAGTATGACCGGCCACGATATGGTCATCGACGGGGGGTACTGCACCTGGTAGAGACGCGTATTGTTCGAAAACTTATCCAGGCGAAGAATCCGTTCCTGACAAAGGTCCAGGACCTGGCAGAAAATGCTCCCGTGCTGGCCGAATTGCACATCCGTCTTGATTTTCGCCTGAAAGAAGATGTCGAGCAGCGAGCGGCCCGGTGCGCTGTCGCAATGTTCTGGGTGGCATCATCATGACTACTATCGTGACGCTGGGTAGGTGAGAGTCTGGACGTCCGTGAGGTTATTTGGCCTTACGGAGGTTATTCTACACGACGATTCAGAGGTAAATCAGGTCGGATACGTGAAGTACCCACGACAGCGAGATCGTGCTCAGCTTCCGATAACGCGGTGTTGTGCACACCAAAGAGCACGCGCCACGCGCAGTACACAAACCAGGCCATAAGCCCGGCTCCGAACAATCCAGGAGCCCACGATCCCACAAGATCGAACAGCACCCCGCCAGCCGCCGGGCCGATCACGCGGGTGATGCTGCCAATCGCGGTGAACAGCCCCATGATGCTGCCCACATCATCGACCGGCACCGCCTTGGTGAGCACGCTTTGCAGCATCGTGCTGAGGACCCCGATGGAGAACGCCAGGGGAACGAGTACCACCAGCGAGACGAATATCCCCGGCGCGAAAGCCCAACCGGCCAGGGAGACCGTCATCAAGGCGGCGGAAACGCTGATCAACTGCCGGTCCTGATAGCGTGACGCGAGCCTGCCCACCACGCCCCCTTGAACGAATGCCGCCAGCAGGCCGACATAGGCCAGGAGGTAGCCCGTTTCGTCCGACGCCAGCTCCAGATGTTCCTTGGCGTGAAGCGAAAAGATGCCCGTGAACGTCACGTAAGCCAGGTTGAACACGAACGCCATCCGCAGCAGGGGGCCGATTTGTGGGCGCCGCAATACCCGCTGGAAGGTCGTGAGCCAGGAATCGGTCCCCTGGTGAGCGGCCAGCTCCCTCCGGCGCTGCGCGTCCAGCGATTCAGGCAGCCAGATATAGGCCAGGACCAGGTTGAACCCCGCCAGCCCGGCAGCCGCGAAAGCGGGCAGCGCGTACTGCTCGCCCGAACTCAACAGCCCGCCCATTGCCGGACCGATCACGAAGCCCAGGCCGAACGCAGCGCCAATCAGCCCTAAGCCCCGCGCCCGGTTGTCCTCGTCCGTGATGTCGGTGATGTAGGCACGGGCCACCGAGATGTTGCCGCCGGTCAGGCCATCCACGATGCGCGCCAGGAAGAGCATCCACAGCGAACCGGCCATGCCGAGCATCACGAATCCGAGGGCCGTTCCCAGAATGCTGACGAGCAGGACGGGCCGGCGCCCGTAGCGGTCGGACAGGCGCCCGAGGAGGGGCGCGCCGATGAGCTGTGCCCCGGCGTAGGACGCAACCAGCAGCCCGATCAGCGTGTTGCTGGCGTCGAACGTTTCGGCATAGAACGGTAGCAGCGGCAGGATCAGCCCAAAACCGAGCAGATCGATGAACACGACGATGAAGATCACCAGCAGGCGGCGTTTGTCCATCTTGCGCCCTTACAGCAGCTTGAAAACACGTTCGATTGCCGTCAGCGTCTGGCCCAGCGCCGGGCCGTCATGCGGCAACGCGGCGAACGCCGCCTCGAAGGCCGACGGCGCAAAGTACACGCCCTGCTCCAACATGCCATGGAAGAAGCGGGCATAGCGCTGGGCGTCGCTGGTCTTCACCTCGGCGTAATTCGTCACCGGGCGCTCGTTGAAGAACATCCCGAACATGGTGCCCGCCTGCGCCGTCTGGACCGGGATCTCCGCGGCGGCGGCCTCACGCTCGATGGTCTCGCGGATGATCGTCGCCACGCCCACGATGCGGTCGAAGACGCGGGCCTCGGTCAGCATGCGCAGCGTGGAGATTCCGGCGGCCATCGCCAGCGGATTCCCGGAGAGCGTCCCGGCCTGGTACATCGCGCCCGCCGGAGCGACGTGCTCCATGATCGCCTTGCGCCCGCCATAGGCGCCCACCGGCAGCCCACCGCCGATCACCTTGCCGAAGGCGGTCAGGTCCGGCAGCACGCCGTACGCCGCCTGGGCGCCGCCCAGCGCGACGCGAAAGCCGGTCATTACCTCGTCGAAGATCAGCAGCGCGCCGTTTTGCGATGTCAGGTCGCGCAGCCCCTGCAAGAACCCGGCCAGCGGCGGGACGACGCCCATGTTGCCTGCCACCGGCTCGACGATCACCGCCGCGATGTCGTCCGGAAACTGCTCGAACAAGGCGCGCACCGCGTCGAGATCGTTATACGGCGCAGCCAGCGTGTCCTGGGTGGCGCCCGGCGGCACGCCGGGGCTGTCCGGCAGGCCGAGCGTCGCCACACCGGAACCGGCCTGCACCAGCAGCATGTCGGCGTGGCCGTGATAGCATCCCTCGAACTTGACGATCTTGTGGTGGCCCGTGTAGGCGCGCGCCAGCCGCAGCGCGGACATCGTCGCCTCGGTCCCCGAATTGACGAAGCGGACCATCTCCACCGACGGGATCAGGGCGATCACCTGCTCGGCCAGCGCGACCTCCAGCTCGGTCGGCGCGCCGTAGCTGGTGCCACACGCGGCCTGCCGCTGGATGGCCTCCACCACTGCCGGGTGCGCGTGGCCCAGAATCAGCGGACCCCAGCTCATCACGTAATCGACGTAGCGATTGCCGTCCACATCGTAGAGGTAAGGCCCCTCGCCGCGCTCGATGAACAGCGGATCGCCGCCCACGCCGCGAAAAGCGCGCACCGGCGAGTTCACCCCGCCGGGCATCACGCCCACAGCCTGCCGGTACAGCGCCGAAGAACGATCTGTTTTCACCATACAAACACCCCGTCGTCTCCTGGTTCTGGTTTACGGTTGAGCCGCCACCGGCTGCGCCGCGCGCAGGGCCACGACCACCTGCTGCGCCGTCGCCTGCCCCTGCTTCACGCAGTCCGGAATTCCGACGCCGCGATAGGCGCTGCCGGTCAGGTACAGCCCCAGCGGGCACAACGCCTCGATGCGGTCGACGCGCTCCAGGTGGCCGACGTCGTACTGCGGATTGCCGCGCGGCCAGCGATACACGCGCGCCACCGATGGCTCGGCCCGCACGCCCATGATAACACGCAGTTCCTCACGCACCAGCCCCACCAGCGCCTCGTCGTCCAGATCGACCAGGTCTTCACGGCGCGGCCCGCCGATGAAGGCGCGCAGCAGCACGGTCCCAGGCCGGGCGCGGTGCGTGAACTTGGTGCTGGTCCACGTCGCGGCCAGCAGCCGGGTCGGCTCTTTGCGCGGCACGACGAAGCCGAAGCCGTCTAGCGGGTGATCGAACGTCGCGGCGTCGTAGCCCAGCGACACGGTCGCGGTGGACACGTAGCGGATCGCGTCGAGCATCCCGGCCAGTTCGGGATGGCGCGGGCGGAGCAGATCGGCAGCGGCATAGGCCGGCGTCGCCAGCACGACCGCGTCCGCGGCCAGGATCCGGCCATCGTCCAGCGCCAGCGCATAGCCGTCCGCCTCACGCCGCAGCTCGGCCACGCCCTGCCCGGTGATAATCGTGCCCCGCAGCGCGCCCCGCAGCGCGGCCACCAGCTCCTGCAAGCCGCCGCGCAGCGTCATAAAGACCGTCGTTTTGCCCGCGCCGTTCGCCTGCCCGTTGGCCGCGGCGCTCCGCGCCCGGCGGGCGGCGATCATGCCGCGCGTCAGGCTGCCGTATTGGCGCTCGATGTCGATGAAGCGCGGGAAGGTCGCCTTGAGGCTGAGCGTCTCCGCGTCGGAAACGTGAATCCCGGCCATCATCGGCTCGGCCAGCACGTCCAGCGCTTCCTGCCCCAGCCGCCGCCGGATGAAATCGGCCAGGCTCTCGTCGCTCTCGTCGGTGCGCCGGGGAATGACCAGGTCCAGCCCCATCCGGATCTTGCCCGGCCACGAGATCAGGTCGGAAGTCACGAACGGCATGAACCGCGTCGGCACGATCAGCATGAGGCCATCCGGCATTTTGCGCAGCCGCCCGCCGCGCAGCACGTACACGCTCCGCTGTGCGTCGTTGGTGCCCATCAGCCGGTCTTCCAGGCCCAGCTCGCGGCACAACTGGAGCGCCCACGGCTTCTGAGTGATGAACGAGTCCGGCCCGCCTTCGATCACGAACCCGTCCGGCGTGTCGGTGGCGATCTTGCCGCCCAGGTGATCGTCGCGCTCGACCAGGGTGATCGCCACGTCCAGCCCGGCGTCGTCCGCGGCACGCTGCGCGTAATAGGCGGTCGCCAGCCCGGCGATCCCGCCGCCCACGATGACCAGGCGCCGGCTCATGCCAGGCTCTTTTCATGCTGGCGCACGAGATCGGCTAGCGCCGCGATGAACAGCGGATCGTCGTTCAGCGACGGCACGCGCTCCAGCCGCGCCCCGGCGGCCTCGGCGGCGGTTTGGGCCTCGATGTCGATGTCGAACAGCACCTCGACGTGATCGGCCACGAAGCCCACCACGCACGAGAGCAGGTTCTTGTGGCCGCGCCCCGCCAGCTCGACCACGTATTCCTCGATCTGCGGGCCGAGCCACGGCTCCGGGCTTTTGCCCGCGCTCTGGTACGAAAACGTCCAGCGATCGTCCGGCAGGCCGGCCTGCGCGGCCACCAGCCGGGCGGTTTCCTTCAACTGGTCGTCATACGGATCGCCCTGCTCCATGATGCGGACCGGCAGGCTGTGGGCGCTGAAGATCACCAGCGTGTCGCCGGGCATGCCGTCCAGCCCCTGCCGGACGCGCCGCGCCAGCGCTTCGACGTACAGCGGGTGATCGTGGTAGCTGGTCACGGCGGCGTAGCTGAAGGGCGCGTCGTGCTCGGCGAGCGCCTCGTCTAGCCGGGCGAAATAGCGGGCGATGCTCATGCTCGAATAGTGCGGCGCGAGCACCAGCGCCACCGCCTGCCGGACCCCGTCGGCGATCATCTGCGCGACCGCGTCCTTGATCCACGGCGTCCAGTGTCGCATGCCGATGTACGTCTTGTAGTGCACGCCGGGGCGCGCGCCGACATTGAGCCGCGCTTCGAGCAGCGCCGCCTGCCGCCGGGTGATGTCCAGCAAGGGCGACTTGCCGCCGATCTTGCGGTAGTTCTCGGTGATCTCGTCGATGAGCGCCTGCGACGTGGGCCGCCCGCCGCGAATGTCGAGCAGGAAGGCCGGAATGTCGTCCAGCGAGTCCGGCCCGCCGTAGGCCATCAGAAGCACGCCTATCGTCTCTGTCATCGTTCGCTCTCCCTCTGCAACGCCGCGCTCCGCTCGTGGACGTATTCGACCAGCCGCCTGACGTGCTCGACCGGCGTCCCCGGCAGGATGCCATGCCCCAGGTTGAAGATGTGGCCCGCCCGTCCCACCGTCCGGGCCAGGATGTCGTCTACGGCGGGCGCGATGCGTTCCCACGACGCGAAGAGGGTCACCGGGTCCAGATTGCCCTGCACGGCGACCTCCGGCCCCAACCGCGCCCAGGCGTCGTCAATTGCGATGCGCCAGTCCACGCCGATGACGTCCGCGCCGGTTTGCGCCAGATCGGGCAGCATCCCGTTGAGGTCGGTGCCGAAATAGATCACCGGCACGCCCGCACTCTGCGCGCGCGCCACGACGCGTTGGGCGTAGGGCAGCGCCTTCTCGCGGTAGTCGCGCGGGGACAGGATGCCCGCCCAGCTATCGAAGACCTGCAGCGCCTGCGCCCCCGCCTCGGCCTGGGCCACCAGGTAATCGCCGACCACCTGCGCCAGCTTGTCCATCAGGCGCGCCCAGGCGTCCGGCTCGGCGTGCATGAACGTCTTGACCTTGACGTGATTCTTCGAGCCGCCGCCCTCGATCGCGTAGCTCGCCAGCGTGAACGGCGCGCCGGAAAACCCGATCAGCGGGATGCGCCCGTCCAGCTCGCGCCGGACCAGCCGGATCGCGTCCAGCGTGAACGGCAGGTTCTCGGCAGCCGGAGGGGTGCGCAGCGCGTCCACGTCCGCCGGGGACGCGATCGGGTTGCCGATGGCCGGCCCCTCGCCCTTGACGAAATCGAGGTCCAGCCCCATGCCGATCAGAATGGGGAGGATGTCCGCGAAGATGATCGCGGCGTCCAGCTCGAAGGCGTCCACCGGCTGGAGCGTGATCTCGCAGGCCAGCTCCGGCGTGCGGATCACGTCGAGCATGGTGTGTTGGGCGCGCACAGCGCGATACTCGGCCATGTAGCGCCCGGCCTGGCGCATCAGCCAGATCGGGGTCGCGTCGACCGGCTCGCGGCGGCAGGCTCTTAAAAAACGGTCGTTCGTCATGCAGTCTCACTTTCGTCGCGGCGCGCAATGTAGATTGTATCGTCCTCGACGCGCACCCGGTAGGTCGCCACGCCGCGCGGCGACGGCCCGGACAGCACCGCGCCATCTTCCAGGCGGAAGTACGCCTCGTGCCACGGGCAGCGCACCGCCGGGCCGGTTCCATTCTCGTGATGCAGCGTGCCCTCGCACAGCGGGCCGCGCGCGTGAGGGCAGCGGTTGTTCAGCGCGTAGATGTGGCCGTTGGCGCGGAACAGCGCGACCTGCTGCGTCCCGTAATACACGCGCAGGGCCGACTCCGTCGGGAGCTCGTCCAGGCTCGCCACGGGCAGCCAGCCGCCGACCTCGGTCACGTCGTCATCGACCAGATCGCTGACCTGGGCCCCGCCGATCGAGTCCATCATCTCCGGCAGGCTCATCGCGATGGCGATGTGCATCGGCGTGTCGCTGAGGGTGTACATGCTGGCCTCGGTGAAGCGGAGATCGTTCACCAGATCGACGAAATCGTGCGGATCGTCGCCTTCGAAGGCCACCACGAATTCCTGGTCGTCGATGCCGTAGGAATAGGTCGTGTTGAGCCGGATGTCCGGATACTTGCGCCCGACGCGAATGTGCTCGGTGATCATCGCCTGGCGCTGCTCCTGCGAGAGCGCGTACCACGCCCGCGTTTTGATGAACGGGTACACGAACAGGTAGCGCGAGTCGCTCGGCTCGATGCGGATGCGCTCCTCGGCGGACGCGCCGCCCGCGTCCTCCGGCAGGCTGATGTCGTACATGCTGCGCTTCGTGCCCGACAAAAACGAGCGGGTCACGTCCAGATAGGGCCCCAGCGCCGTGTTGCGGATCGCGGTTTCCAACTGCTGGAAGGCTTCCACGTCTTCGGCCACCGTCCACAGCAGGAAATCGACGTCGCGCCGCATCCCGACCAGCGAGTAGGAGCGCAGCAGCATGCGCCGGTTGAACCCGCGCACGGTGTCGATGAAGTCGAGCTTGGCGTCGCGCTGCTTGACTTCGGGCAGGCGCAGAAAAGCCGTGGTGTCGAGCTTGTAAAATGTGTATTTGACAACCTGGCGTCCCGTCTTGTCGGCTTCCATGATCGGTTACTCCATCTGCTGCAACCACCGCGCCGCGTCTTTGGCGTGATAAGTCAGGATCAGGTCCGCCCCGGCGCGGCGAATGGCGGTCAAGGTTTCCAGGGCGGTGGCCCGCTCGTCCAGCCAGCCGCGCGCCGCCGCCGCTTTGATCATGCTGTACTCGCCGCTGACGTTGTAGGCCGCCACCGGCAGATCGAACCGCTCGCGCACGCGGCGGATCACGTCCAGATAGGCCAACGCGGGCTTGACCATCAGCATATCGGCCCCTTCGGCGGCGTCGAGCTGGGCCTCGCGCAGGGCTTCGCGGGCGTTGGCCGGGTCCATCTGGTGCGTGCGGCGGTCGCCGAAAGCCGGGGCACTCTGGGCGGCATCGCGGAACGGGCCGTAAAACGCGCTGGCATACTTGACCGCATACGACAGGATGCTGACGTCCGTATATCCGGCCCCGTCCAGCGCCGCGCGGATGGCGCCCGCCACGCCGTCCATCATGCCGCTGGGCGCGACGACGTCCGCCCCGGCTGCCGCGTGCGACACGGCCACGCGCCCCAGGATGTCGAGCGTCTCGTCGTTGAGGATGTCCCCGTCGCGCACGATCCCGCAGTGCCCGTGATCGGTGTACTCGCAAAGGCAGACGTCGGTCATCACCAGGGTGGCCGGGTTGGCGTCCTTGATGGCGCGGATCGCCTGCTGCACGATGCCGTCATCGGCGAAGTTTTCCCGGCCCAGCGGGTCTTTGTGCGCCGGGATGCCGAACAGAATCACCGCCGGGATCGCCAGCGCCGCCAGCGACTCGATCTCGCCCGGCAGGCGGTCCACCGACTGGTGAAAGACGCCGGGCATCGAGGGGATCTCCTCGCGCACGTCGCGGCCATGCACCACGAACAGCGGGTAAACGAAATTGGCCGGGGCCAGCGTCGTCTCGCGGACCATCGCCCGCAGGCCGGGGCTGGTGCGCAGCCGGCGCAGTCGAACGGTCGGGAAGGTCATGGTGTGTGGTCCCTTTCGAATAGCTGGCACAGGGCATCGATCAGCCCGTCGATGGTATACGGATCGGCCACGGCGTGTACCGGCAGTCCCAACTCACGCGCCGCCGCCGCGGTCACCGGGCCGATGCAGACCACCGCCGCGCCGCCGGTGGCCGCCCGCGGATCGTCGAACAGATCGGCGAAGTTTTGGGCGGTCGAGGCGCTGGTGAACGTCACGGCGTCGACCGGCGCGGGGAGTTCCCCGGCGCCCGCCGGGCGGACCGTCTCGTAAGCGACCACCGCATCGACCCGCGCGCCCGCCTCGCGCAGTTGATCGGCCAGCACCGGGCGGGCCAGGTTCCCCTGGGGCAGCAGAACGCGCAGCCCCGGCAGGCTGACCCGGTCGCGCAGCGCCGCGAACAGCGCCTCAGCGACGTGTTCGGCGGGCACCAGCGCCGGATCCACGCCGCGCTCCGCCAGTGCCTGGGCGGTCGCGGGGCCAATGGCCGCCACGTCCGGCCATTTCAGCCGCGCCGGGTCCAGGCCGAGCGCCGCCAGCCGCGCCCAAAGCTGGGGCACCGTGTTGGCGCTGGTGACGATCAGCCAGTCGTAGCGGTCCAGGCGGCGCAGGGCATCATCCAGCGGGGCGGGATCGCCCGGCGGCTGGATGCGAATGGTGGGCAGCAGCACCGGCTCGGCGCCCAGGTCGCGCAGCCGCGCGGCGAAATCAGCCGCCTTGTGCGGCGGGCGCGTGATCACGATGCGCCTGCCGTGCAGGGGGTAGGCCATCATCGCGGCAGCTCTCCGCGAACCTCGGCCAGCAGCGCCTCCGCGCCCTGGGCGAGCGCCTCTCCGGCCAGCCGCGCGCCGAGATCGTCCGCCTCCGCCGGGGACGCGGTTCCCGTGACAGTGATCGTCTGCACGCCGTCCAGGCTGCTGACGCGGCCCGCCAACCGCAGCGAGCCATCGTCCAGCGTCGCCAGCGCGGCGACGGGCAGCCGGCAGCCCGCATCGAGCCGCGCCAGAAACGCGCGCTCCGCCGTCACGGCCACGCGCGTCGAGGCGTCGTCCAGGGGCGCCAGCAGGGCCCGCGCCCGGTCGTCGTCGGCGCGGCACTGCACCGCCACCGCGCCCTGCCCCGGCGCGGGCAGCATGACCGCGGCGTCGAGAACCTGCGTGATCGCGTCGCGCCGCCCCAGTCGGTCCAGGCCCGCCACGGCCAGGACGATCGCGTCGTACGGCCCGGCGGGATCGCTCGCTTTGCGCAGGCGCGTATCGACGTTGCCGCGCAGCGAGTCGGTGGTCAGGTCCGGGCGAGCGGCCAGAAGCTGCGCCCGGCGGCGCAGGCTGCTCGTCCCGACCGTCGCGCCGGGGGGCAGCGCGTCCAGCGACAGGCCTTCGCGGCTCACCAGCGCGTCGAACGGGTTGGCCCGCGCCAGGATCGCGACCAGCGCAAACTCGCCGGGCATCTCGGTCGGCAGGTCCTTGAGGCTGTGCACCGCCAGGTCGATCGTCCCGGCGCGCAGGGCGTCCTCAAGCTCCTGGGTGAACAACCCCTTGCCGCCGATCTCCGGCAGCGGCCTGTCGATCACGCGATCGCCGGTCGTCGTCAGGTGGACGATCTCGACCGGCAGGCCGGGATGGTGGGCGCGCAGGGCGTCCCGCACGTGGTGCGTCTGCCAGAGCGCCAGGGCGCTGCGGCGCGTTCCGATCCGTAATGGGTCCATCAAACCGTGTCTTCCAGCCCAAACAGGTCGCGGGCCAGCGCGGCGACCATCGCGCCGTCTTCCTGCCCGGCCTTCGCCTTCAGATTGTGGGTGAGGTGGTGTAGCATCTTGTTCATCAGTCGGTGGCTGAACTGCTCGAACAGCGTGCGCTCGCGGTCGCTTTCGGGGGGCAGGCGGTTGTAGGCCCAATTCAGCTCCGCCTGGCGAAGCTGCTCGGCCTGCTCGCGCAGCAGGCGAATGGTGGGCGCCACCGAGCGCGCCTGGTAATCGCCCCAGAACTTCGCCAGCTCCTCCTCGATGATGCGCTCTACGGCGGGGACGTTCGCCTGCCGCTCCTCGAACGTCGCCTCGATCACGTGCTGCAGGTCGTCCAGGTCGTGGAGGCACACGCCGGGAATGGCCGCGACCGCCGGGTCCACGTCGCGCGGGACGGCGATATCCACGATGCACAGCGGGCGGTGTGGGCGGGCCTGCATGACCGGCGCGACGTCTTCCGGCGCCAGGACGGTGAATGGCGCGCTCGACGTCGTGAACAGGACATCCGCCTCGGTGAGCGCCTCTTTGAGCTCGGTGATAGGCCGGACCGCGACGTCCCAGGCACCGGCCAACTGCCGCGCGCGGTCGAAAGTCCGGCTGACGACCGTGACCCGCCCGGCACCGCGCTGGGCCAGCGCCTTGACGATCGTCTCGGCCATGTCGCCCGCGCCCAGGACCATCACCGCCCGCTCGGCCAGCGCGCCAAGCGTCTCTTCGGCGCGGGCGATCCCCAGCGCGCTCACCGATGCCGAGCCAGTGCCGATCGTCGTCTCGGTCCGGGCGCGTTTGGCCGTGTGGATCGCGGTGCGGAACAGCAGCGAGAGCGACGGCCCGGCGGCGCCGTGCTCGTGCGCCCCCTGGTAGGCTCCCGTCACCTGGCCGAGGATTTGCGGCTCGCCCAGGGCCATCGATTCCAGGCCGCAGCTCACGCGGACGAGGTGGCGCGCCGCATCCGCGCCCGCCAGCGCGACGGTGTACGCGGCCACGTCGCCGGGCTGCACGTCGCGGCAGCGCAGCAGGTCCGCCCACAGCGCATCCATGTGCTGGGCCGATGGCAGGTGCGCGTATAACTCCAGCCGGTTGCACGTCGAAAGGATGGCCGCCTCATCGCCGCGCAGTTGGGACAGCCATTCGGCCTGCTGCCGGGCAGTCAGGCTCAATTGTTCGCGCACGGCGAGAGGAGTCGTGTGGTGGCTGACGCTCCGGCAGAAGAACATCGATTCTCACCTTTCGTCGCGGTCCGAAAACGCTTCGTAATACTCGATGAAGCTGATCTGGACGACGTTGAACACCTGGTTGAGCTTGCGCAGCAGGCGCATCTGTGCATCGCCGCCCAGCGCCGCCAGATGCGGCATTTGCAGCGCGACCTCGGTCGTCGTGTCGCGGAAGAACGCCGTCGCCTCGAGTCCCTGGGCCGCCGACAGCCCGGCCTGGATGCAGTTGTGGGCATAGCGCGCGGCGATGCCCTTCGCCTCGATCAACAACTGCGAATCGTCATCGGGCGCGGAAATGTGCTGCATGACCAGGCCCATCAGGCGGCGGCCCAGCTCGCGCTTTTCGTCGCGGTGCTCGGCGTCGAAGGCGGTCAGCCACAGCGGCTCCGGCTGCCTGACCAGTCGCTGGCGCGTCTCGACCAGAGCGAAATCGCCCCAGGCGCGCCCGGTCGTGTCGTGCAGGTGGGCCGGAGGGTCTTCGCGCTGCATGCGGGCCAGCAGTTCCTGGCGCAAAAAACGGCGGTGCCCGCCGGGCGTCAGCTTGACCGGGATGTCGCCGTTGTCCGACCAACGGCGCAGCGTGGTCGGGTGAACTCCCAGCAGATCCGCCGCTTCGGAGAGGGTCAACCATTCGGGTTCACGTGCAGTCATAAGGCGCTCTTGGTCCATAAACATACCTGAATCTAATGAAATCTAGCTTTATCTATTTTTGCAGAAAAAATCTACAAAACCTCAACTTCTATCACTAATCTGTCATGACAAAACTCACTTGTATCAATCGATATTTCATTATCTACTTGGATGAGATAGTTTTACATAGTTTTGCATATTTTCGCAAGGGGTACACATGGACTATCCACCACCACGCCTGGTCTTCTGGGAAACGACGGCGGGCTGCAATCTCCGCTGCATCCACTGCCGCCGCATCGAAGTCGCCGATCAGCTCACGCCGCAGGACCTCACCACCCCGGAAGCCTTCACCCTGGTCGACCAACTGGCGGCGGTGGGCAGGCCCGTCTTCGTGCTGTCCGGCGGCGAGCCGCTGATGCGCCCGGACATCCTCGACATCGCGCGCTATGCGACCGACGCCGGCCTGCCCGTGGCGCTGGCGACCAACGGCACGCTGATCGATGACGACCTCGCGGCGCGCATCCGCGACAGCGGCGTGAAGCGCGTGAGCATCTCGTTCGACGGCGCGGACGCCCCCACTCACGACGCCTTTCGCGCGCTGCGCGGCTCGTTCGATGCCGCCGTCCGGGGCCTCCGGGCGCTGCGGCGAGTTGGGCTGCCGGTCCAGATCAACACAACGGTCGCCAGGCACAACCAGCAGCAGCTCAACGACGTGCTGGCGCTGGCGAAAGACCTGGACGCCGTCGCGCTACACCTGTTCCTGCTGGTGCCGGTCGGCTGCGGCGTGGAGATCGCCGACGACCAGATGGTGAGCGCAGCGGATTACGAGCGCATCCTGAACTGGCTGTACGATACCGAGCAGGCTGAGCCGGACCTGCAGCTCAAGGCCACCTGCGCCCCGCACTACTTCCGCGTGATGCGCCAGCGCCGCGCCGAGGACAACCGCCAGGGCAAGGGCCGCGATTTGCCCGCCAGCCATGCCCGCCAGGTACACGGGCACCCGCACGGGCAGATGCACGCCGCGACGAAAGGCTGCCTGGCCGGGACCGGGGTCTGTTTCGTGTCGCACCGGGGCGAGGTGTTCCCGTGCGGCTACCTGCCGGTTGCGGCGGGGAACGTCCGGCAGCAGGCATTTGGGGACATCTGGCAGGACAGCCCGTTGTTCGCCGAAATGCGCGACCCGGATCTGCTGGGCGGCAAGTGTGGGGTCTGCCAGTTTAAGGCGCTGTGCAGCGGATGCCGGGCGCGAGCCTACGGCGTCACCGGGGATTACCTGGCTGAAGAGCCGTTCTGCGCCTACGAGCCGGAAACGCGAACCGTGAGCCTATAGAAACCGGGATCGAGGTGGCCGTTGGCGACGAAGACCTCTTCAGTCGTGCCCTCTGGATTCTGGCGCTCCAGCAGGGCGTGCTCTATGCCGGATATACGACCTGGACTCCATAATCCAATGCGTCATCGGTGAAGTGGTTCGCGGGTGAGCTGATTATCGACCACGCGCCAGATGTTCAGCGGATTGGCATCCTGTAGCGCTTCCGGCAGGAGGGCGTCAGGCAGGTCTTGAAATGCGACAGGGCGCATGAAGCGTTTGATCGCCATCAGCCCCACCGATGTCGTCTGCGGGGCCGTGGTGGCGGGGTAAGGACCACCATGCTGCATCGCATACACCACCTCGACGCCGGTTGGAAAGCCATTCCAGATCAAGCGCCCGGCCTTTTCGCGCAGCCGTGAGAACAACTCGCTGGTAAAGGCTGACTCTTCCGGTTCAGAATGGACGGTCGCGGTCAGATTGCCATGCAGCAACTCCACGGCCTCGAATAACGCGTCGGGCGTGGAGCACGTCACGAACATCGTCACGGGACCGAAATGCTCGTCTTGCAGCGACTCATCACGGATGAACTGCTCCGCGGTGGTCTGAAATACGGTGTTAGGAAAGGAGTATCCCTCAGGGGCAACAGCATCGGTTGCCGTCCGTTCCGATACCCGTCCCGTGGCATATGTGCGCTCGACGTCCACCGACAGACGGGCCAGGACTGCCTCGTTCAGCAGCACGCCCGGCTGCCGCTGATCCATCAGTTCGGCCACGCGGGCGATGAACGTCTGGCTCGCGTCGTCATCCACGACGAACACCAGACCCGGCTTGGTGCAGAACTGGCCGCACCCCAGCGTGACCGAATTCACCAGTCCGGCGGCGATGTCTTCGCCGCGCACCGCGAGCGCCCGGGGCGAGATCACGATCGGGTTGAGACTGCCCATCTCGGCGAAGACCGGGATCGGGCGCGGACGTCTGGCGGCGGTGTCGAACAGCGCACGCCCACCGCGCAGCGACCCCGTGAATCCCATCGCTTCGAGCTGCAGATGCTCGACCAGGGTCTGCCCGACTCTCACCGTATCGCCCTGAACCATCGAGAAGAATCCCGGCAGATACCCGTGCTGCTCTCCCGCCGCCAGGATGGCCCGCGCGACGAGCTCGGACGTGCCAGGGTGGCCCGGGTGGGCCTTCACGATGACCGGACACCCGGCGGCAAACGCCGAGGCCGTATCGCCGCCGCCAACGCTGAAGGCCAGCGGGAAATTGCTCGCCCCAAACACGGCCACGGGTCCCAACGGGATCAACATGCGCCGGATATCGGGGCGCGGCGCTGGTGTTCGGTCCGGGATCGCCGTATCGATGATGGCTTCGACAAAGGAGCCCTCGCGCAGCAGGCTGGCGAAGAGCCGCAGTTGGGACGTGGTTCGGCCCCGCTCGCCCTCCAGACGGGGCTGCCCCAGGCCGGTTTCAGCGTCAGCCGTCTCGATCAGCTCCGCGCCTAACTTTTCGATCTCGTCGGCAGCAGACTCGAGAAATGCAGCGCGTGCCGCTGCAGTGACCAGGCGCATTGTTTTGAAGGCCCTGGCTGCCTGGCGCACTGCCAGATCGATCTCGCCATCCGTAGCATTGAAAAACCGGACACTGCCCTCAGCTTTCATGCGGGGATCGACGGCGACGAACGTTTCGTTCCCTTGTGCGGACCACTGACCCGCGATCAGGTTTTGTCCCGAGATCATATCACATCCTTAAGGCTAACTCGCGAATTCACGAAACTCTCGTTGACCGATCACTCGCTGTCTGTCTCACCGCTTTGTTCTGCCAGCTTGATCGGCTACAATCAACTATCGTAACTTTTTAGACTGGAAATGAGCAAACGACCATGTGGCTTGTACGTGTCTTCGTTCCGGGCCGTGGCATAAGGATTGGCGTGCATCGCGCCGACACCGTGTACGATGTAAGCCAGCAGGTCCCGACCATCAGCGCGTGGCTGCAATCGTCGGTTGGCGATCCGCAGGCCGTTCTAGACGCGCTGGCGAGCATCGCCGAGTCGGCGCCGAGCACCTATCCCGCCGCGCTATTCGACAACGACCCATCACCGGACGCTCCCCATTGGCTGGCGCCGGTGGATGTCCAGGACGTATGGGCCGCTGGCGTCACCTACGAGCGCAGCCGCCTCGCCCGCCAGGAAGAGGCTGACGACGGCGGCGACGTCTACCTGCGCGTGTACCGCGCGACGCGCCCGGAGTTGTTCTTCAAGGCCAGGGGCGAATGGGTCGTGGGCCATTACGGGGAAGTCGGTATCCGGTCCGATGCGACGTGGAACGTGCCGGAACCGGAACTGGCCCTGGTGATGAATCCGGCCCTGGAGATCGTGGGGATGACCGCCGCCAACGACATGAGCAGCCGCGACATCGAGGGTGAAAATCCGCTTTATTTGCCTCAAGCCAAAATCTATACCGCCGCGTGTGCCCTGGGGCACGGCATCCGCCTCCAGGCCGTCGCGGATTTCCCGCACGTGCCGATCCGGCTGGAAATCCGGCGCGGGGATGGCGTGGTCTTTTCCGGCGAAACCGATACACGGAACATCCGGCGAAGCGCGCGCGATCTTCTCACCTACCTCGGGCGCAGCCTGACATTTCCACAGGGCGTGGTCTTGCTGACCGGAACGGGCATCGTGCCGCCCCATGATTTCACGCTGCACGCCGGCGACACGGTGCACATCACCATCGATGGCGTGGACACGCTGATCAACACGGTAAAGGTTGTCTGATGACCTCCCGCGACGACATTCTTGGCAACGAAATTGCCGCGCAGGAGACGAGGTTGTTTGGCGCGGGCCCGCAGGGCCGTCTGCCCCTCACCGCCGGCGCACTGCGCGAAGAACCGAGCGGCAATCTGTTTGGCATGACGCAGAATGTGGCGATGGGCTGGCATCCGGAGGAGGTCAACCGCGACCACTACTGCATCGTCAGCACGCACGGCGGCTTGCGCGCCGAAGACGGTTCGCCGCTGGCGTTGGGCTACCATACCGGGCACTGGGAAGTCTCCCTGCTCGTCGAGCGCGCCGCCGCAACGCTGCGCGCTCACAACAACATTCCCTTCGCCGTCTACTGTTCGGATCCGTGCGACGGGCGCACCCAGGGCACGGCGGGCATGTTCGACAGCCTGCCCTACCGCAACGACGCCGCCATGACCATGCGCCGGCTGATCCGGTCGCTGCCCACGAGCCAGGGCGTAATGGGCATCGGCACCTGCGACAAAGGGCTGCCAGCGATCATGATGGCGCTCGCCGGCACAGCCGATCTGCCGGGGATCGTCGTCCCTGGTGGCGTGACGCTGCCCGACCCTGAGGCCGAGGATACCGCCATCGTCCAGACGATTGGCACGCGGTTTGCGCATGACCTGATCACGCTGGACTACGCCGCGGAAATGGGATGCCGGGCTTGCGGCTCTGCGGGGGGCGGCTGCCAGTTTCTGGGCACCGCCGCCACGTCCCAGGTGATCGCCGAGGCGTTGGGCCTGGCGCTGCCGCACAGCGCGCTGGCGCCGTCGGGCGAACCGGTCTGGCTGGATATCGGGCACCGTTCCGCGCTGGCGCTGCTCCACCTGAAGGCCGCCAACATCCGCCTGCGCGACATTCTGACCGAACATGCGCTGGAAAACGCCATGCTCGTTCACGCGGCGGTCGGTGGCAGCACGAACCTGCTGCTGCACCTGCCCGCTATCGCGCACGCAGCCGGCCTGAGCCTGCCCACCGTCGCGGACTGGCAGGCCGTCAACCGCAGCGTGCCGCGCCTGGTGGATGCCCTGCCGAACGGCCCGCACAATCACCCGACCGTGCAGGTCTTCTTCGCGGGAGCCGTGCCCGAAGTCATGCTTCACCTTCGCGCGATGGGGCTGCTGCACCTGGACGTTCTGACGGTTTCGGGACAGACGCTCGGCGAAAACCTGGACTGGTGGGCGCAGAGCCCGCGCCGGCGACTCTGCCGCGAGCGGCTAGCGGGCGAGGCACGAGTCGATCCCGACCACGTGATCATGAGCGCCGAACAGGCGCGGGCGAATGGACTGAGCAGCACCGTAGTCTTCCCAACGGGCAACGTCGCGCCACAGGGGTCGGTCGTCAAGGCCACCGCTATCGACCCCGATGTGATCGGTCCGGACGACATCTATCGCAAGCGCGGGACCGCGCGGATTTTTACGAGCGAAAAGGACGCCGTTGCAGCGGTGAAAGGCATGACTGACGCGCCGGTAGAGCCCGGCAACGTGATCGTTCTGATCGGCATTGGTCCCCTGGGGACCGGCATGGAAGAGACGTATCAACTCACCTCCGCGCTCAAGTACGTCCCCTGGGGAAAACACGTGCCGGTCATCACCGATGGGCGTTTCAGCGGCGTCTCGACCGGGGCGTGCATCGGGCATGTGGGACCCGAAGCGTTGGCCGGCGGCCCGGTTGGCAAACTGCGCGATGGTGACGAGATAGAGATCGTGATCGACCGCAAGACCCTTGAAGGGCACATTAACCTGGTTGCGGCGGACGGGCGTGAGCTTGCGCCGCCGGAAGCTGACCGCCTGCTGAGCCAGCGAACACCGCACCCGGACCTGCACGCTCACGCGAAGCTGCCCGACGATTCGCGGCTGTGGGCGGCCCTGCAGCAGGTGAGCGGCGGCGTTTGGAACGGCTGCATCTACGATGTGGATCGCATCGTAGCGGTCATCGAGGCGGGCCTAGCGGTGTAGCACCGGTCCGGCGCGCTGTCGGAATGTACCACGCGGTACGATCCCTGGCAACTCCGTTTATCCACCGGCACAACCTGATATTCAGGTGAGCGTCAGGGCGACCACCGACATGGCGGGAAGCGTCATCGTCAAATGGCCGTCACATATCGAAAACCGGTCAAATTCACCGGGTTGGACTGCCTCAGGCGATTCGAAAGTGTTGCGGGCATTCATCGATTCGGCAGTGAGAACCCGCCCGGTGACATTCGTAACGCCGGTGCCGTGCAAATTGCAGGCCAGATCAGCCGGCTGGTTCGGACTCGTATTGCAGAATGTCACCAGGATTTCTCCCGCAGCGTTCCGCGAGGCTGACGCGCTTATCTGCGGAATCGCATCGTTGTCAAAGTCATAATCCTCAGTGTCTAACACGATGGGCAGCCGGGTAGCGTTCTGGTGTCCCTTGAACATCTCGAATACGTGATAGGTCGGCGTGAGGATCATGTGCTCGCCCTGGGTTAGCACCATCGCCTGGAGCACGTTCACCGTCTGCGCGATGTTCGCCATATGGACGCGCTCACAATGCTTATGGAAAATGTGAAGGGTCACGGCGGCGACCAGCGCATCGCGGAGCGTGTTCTGCTGGTACAGAAATGCCGGATTAGTGCCCGGTTCGGCGTCATACCAGGTGCCCCACTCGTCGACGACCAGGCCCACGCGCCGATCAGGATCGTAACGATCCATGATCGCACTGTGCTGGCCGATGATCGTGTCCATGTAAAGCGCCTTCTTCAAGATAGTGAACCACCCGGACTCATCAAAATCAGTCGCGGACCCCTTGCTATCCCATTGGATCATGCTGTAATAATGCAGTGAAAGCCCTTCCATTAAAGACGCCGCTTCGCGCATCAGCACGTCGGTCCAGTGATAATCGGCGTTGTGGGGGCCACCGGCGATCCGGTAAAGCTTGCGACCGTCGAAATGGCGACAATATGTCGCGTAACGCCGGTAGACATCCGCGTAGAATTCCGCGCGTATGTTGCCGCCACATCCCCAGTTCTCGTTGCCGATCCCCCAGTAGGTAATCGGCCAGGGATCATCACGGCCATTTCGGCGGCGCGCATCAGCCAGGGTACTGTCACCGGCAAAGGTCAAATACTCCAGCCAGTCGCGCATTTCTTGCACCGTGCCGCTGCCCACGTTGCCGCAAATATACGGCTCGCAATCTAGCTGCTCACATAAATCGAGGAATTCATGGGTGCCAAAGTGATTGGTTTCAATCACATTGCCCCAATGCGTGTTGACGCGGCCCGGACGTTCTTCTCTTGGGCCGATCCCATCGCGCCAGTGATAATCATCGGCGAAACAGCCGCCCGGCCACCGCAGGTTGGGAATGTTTATGTGGCGCAGCGCCGCCACAACATCGTCACGAATGCCGCGCGTATTGGGGATCGGGGAATCCTCCCCTACCCAGATGCCATCGTAGAAGCAGCGGCCCAGGTGTTCTGCGAAATGTCCGTAAATGTGACGATTGATCGTCGGGCCATTCCCATCAGTATGAATCGTGAGTCGGTTCATTATTCAACCCCTCGTGTTGAATGAAGGTCCTCAAAGCTCAAAATATCTGCCCTCGTGTGCGCGCTCGATGATGAACCGCCCGTCAGAACGCCACTTCAATCGCCGTGAATGAAAGGGGCGGGAGCTTCAGTGTGCCCGTACCATCGCTAAGGTCGTGAACCTCGATAGGGCGGGCGATGATGCATTCGGGATGCTCAAAGCTGTTGGCGGCTTTCGGATCAGTCCCGGCTACCTGATAAGCCCCCGTCACGCGGACCGGAGTGAGCGCCTGCCAACATAGGTCCACTGTCACGCTGTCGACCTGGCTCCGATTCACGATAAACACCGCGTTGGTTCCGGTTTCCAAAGCATGGGATGCCGCCACATCCAGAACCGGCACGTCACCGAACTCGCGGGTCTCAACCCGCGGAGATTTGACGGCAACATCCAGCGCATTACCCGACGCCATCCGGCTAAACAGCATGATCGGATAATAGGTCGCGTGTTTGAGCAAGCCGTCCTGCGTGGTGGTGATCGGCGAAATCACATTGACGATTTGCGCCAGACACGCGATCTTCAGTACGTCGGACTTGCGCAGGAACACGTTCATCCATTGTGCAACGACCAGCGCATCTTCCAGGTTATAGACCTCCTCGCTCAGGTGCGGCGCTTCGGTCCAATGCCCATCGCTGCTGCGATCCTTGTACCAGACATTCCATTCATCCCACGAGAGATACACGTCATGCTTCGAGCGCGTCTTGGCCTTGACATAACGCAAGACACCGGCCAGCGTATCCACGGCATTTTCGAGCTCTGCGGTCAGCGCCAGATAGCTGGCGGTGTCGTCGTCGAAGTTCGTGGCATAGTAGTGCATCGAATGATAGTTTACGTATTCCCACGCGATTTCAAGCGTGATACGATCCCATTCAGGATAGGTCGGCATCCGCGCGCTGGATGACCCACACAGCACGGTTTCGATTGAGGGGTCGTGCCAGCGCATCATCTTGGCGGCCTCCAGGGCCTTCCGGCCATATTCGTCAGCCGAGAGCTGGCCGATTTGCCAGGGACCGTCCATCTCGTTGCCCACGCACCAGTATTTCACACTGTAAGGATCGGCATGGCCATTGCGGGCGCGCAGATCGCCATAGACTGTGCCAACCGGCGCGTTGCAGTATTCGACAAGGTTGGCGGCATCCTGGATGGTGCCGGTGCCCATGTTGACACTCAGCATCGGCTCGGCATGCAGTTCCCGGCAAAAATGCAGGAACTCATCCGTGCCAAACTGATTGGTCTCGATGGATTTCCAGGCGAGGTCACGACGGCGCGGACGCTGGTCCTTGGGACCGATGCCGTCTTCCCAGTTATACCCGCTGAGGAAATTGCCGCCGGGATAGCGAACGGAACGCAAGTTGAGGTCGCGCAGGGCGGCAAGCACATCCCGGCGCAATCCCTGTTCATCGGCATGGGGCGATGCCGGATCGTAAATACCTCCATAAATGCACCGCCCCATATGCTCCGCAAACCCGCTGAAAAGCAATGGCGAAATGGCGCTGATAACCCGGTTTGTATCAATATACACGGTGGCTTGTGCCATAATCAGGGTTCCTCATAATAAAAGGATTATCTGTAAAAATTGATGCGCGACAGCAGAATGGCACGGCGGCATCCGTAATCAATGGTCAGTGATGCCTGTCACGCGCTAACTGGGCCAAACGTCTACTTCATCTCTGTGCCTGTGGCGGCGGTACTCTGTGAGCCAATGGCGCGGCAGCAGGGACAACATGATATGCGGAATAGTCGCCAGGTCTGAAAATCACCTGCTGGATCGAGATCAAGGTTGTGCTCCGGCCTGAGGCGTCTCGACGTGTTCCGCATATAAGTAGCATTTCACGGTTTGCCGCCCAACCTGAATATCCGGCGGATCAGCCTCGCGGCAGATATCCATCACTTGGGGGCAGCGGCCCGCAAACTTGCACCCGATTCTCCCGTATTCTTTGACTTCGGTTGTTCCAAGCTCGATATGTTTTGCCCAGGACTCGCGTTTCTCGGGGGCGGGCTCGGGAACCGATTCCTTCAGCAGCTGCGTATACGGGTGCGCAGGCCGTTCCAGGACATCTTCAACCGGTCCCGATTCGACAACGTATCCACGCAGCATGATTCCAATCCGGTCGCTGATGTAGTAAGCCGTTGCCAGATCATGCGTGATGTAAAGGACGCTCACGCCCTGTTCGTCGCGCAGCTTTTTGAACAGGTTCACGATCTCCATACGCAGTGATGCATCGACCATCGAGACGGGCTCGTCAGCGAGGATCAGCTTAGGCTCGGAGATCAGCGCCCGTGCCACCGACACACGCTGAATCTGACCACCGGAGAGCTCATGCGGATAACGCTGCTTCACTTCATCCAGCGACAGCCCCACATTCCGAAGAGCGTTGTCCACCACCCTGGCTGCATCTCGACGATTTGACGCCATCCTGAAGTTCTTGACCGTATCGAACAGGTACGCGTCCACCCGCCGCAATGGGCTGAACGTGTCGAACGGGTTTTGGAAAACCGGTTGGACTTGCTTCATAAACTCAATGAACTCGGCCCGTTTGCGGATAGTTGACACATCGCGGCCTTCAAACAGCACCTTGCCCCTTGTGGGTTCCAGATCGCGAAGCAGCAAGCGAGAGAGCGTGGTTTTACCACTGCCGCTTTCACCGGCGAGGGTGAATATCTCTGGCTTATCACTCTCCAGGGAGAAGGAGACATCATTGACCGCCGTGAGGAGGGTACCCGCCAACAATCCACCAATGTGGAATTCGACCGTTACGTGCTGGACATCCAGCAGTTTTTCGTTTGCGCTCATTGAGAGCCTTCCTTGACCAGATGGCAGGCCACGCGATGACGTTCCTTAACCGAGATCAAATCAGGTGCCACGGTCCGGCACTCGTCCATCACGTACGGGCATCGGGGGTGGAACCGGCACCCGCTCGGAGGATCAGCAAGGTTTGGCGGTGACCCTTTCAGACTCGCTTTCGTCGACTTTTCGCCGATCACGGGCAGCGAGTTAATCAGGTGCTGGGTATATGGGTGGAGCGGCGCATTGAAGATGCTCTCGGTTGGCGCTTCTTCGGCTATCCGGCCCGCGTACATGATCATCACCCGATCGGCCACGTTGGCATGCACGGCCATATCGTGAGTTACCAGGAGAACCGTGTTGTTGCTCTTGGCCTGGATATCCTTGATCATGTGCAGGACCCCGCGCTGCACGACGACATCCAGGGCAGTGGTGGGCTCGTCCGCAATAATCAGCGCGGGCTGGAACACGGTCGCCAGGGCGATTGCCACCCGCTGGCGCATGCCGCCAGAGAGTTGGTGCGGATACGCGTTGAGTACGTCGGTCGGGAGTCCGAGCCGGTTGACGTGGGTTCGCGTTCGTTGAAGGAATTCGTTTTTATCCGTAATGTGCTCGTGTGTATCAACAATATCCTCGAAGGTCTTTATCACCTTGCGTACCGGATTGAGGACGCTCATCGAGCCCTGCATTACATACGAGATCCGCTTCCAGCGGACGTTCCGGCGGAGTTCGGACTGCGAGATCTGCAGCATATCAACTTTGTAATCACCAAAGTTGTAGTTGACGCTCCCTTCAAAAGCCTTCAATGGATGTTTGATACTTCCCGAGATCACTTTGATCAGGGTGGTTTTTCCGCAGCTCGACTCACCGGCCACGCCATAGATTTCATTCGGGAAGAGGTCGAAAGACACCCCATCCACAGCCCGAACGGTCCGGGAGATTCCATAGGCCTCGGTCCGGTAATACGCGTGGAGGTTTTGTACGCTTAACAGGGTCACGAGTTATCCTCCAATCAAGCGCAAGCGAGTACGCGGATCGATGAATTCATTGATGCTCGTGAATAGCAGGTACAATCCGAGGAACAGGATAGCGGTCACCACAGCGGGGGCGGTGATCCACCACCACACGCCTGCCACCAATGCCCCGTGCTGATTGGCCCAAAAGAGGGCCGTTCCAAGCGTAGGCGTGGTCAAATCTGAAAGCCCAAGAACACTCAAAGTGACTTCCATTCCAATGGACCAGAGTATATTGTTGAGGGTCGTAGCAAATACGATCGGCAACACGAAGGGAAGGTGCTCGTTGATCGTGATCCAAAATCCACTGGTTCCAGAATAAATCGCGGTGCGTGTGAACGAGCGCTCTCGCAAGCTCAGCACCTGCGAGCGAATCAGTCGGGCGTCAAACGACCAGCCGAAAAGCCCCAGGATGATCGCCAGGTTCAAAAGGTTCATGCTATCGCGCAGCAAGAAACTCAGCAAGATAAGAATGGGAAGCAGGGGCAATACCACGAACGTGTCGCTGATCGCCATCAACACTCTATCGATCCATCCACCCCGATACCCGGCAGTCAGACCGACCAGGACAGAAATCACGCGCGAGATAATCGCGGTCACTATCCCCAGATAAAGCGAATTGCGCACGGCAAAGGTCAACCACCAGAAGAGGTCCTGTCCTCGGGAGGTTGTGCCGAAAAGGTGTTCCCGCGATGGCGGCAGGTCCCACGGGACCACAAAGGACTTGCCCGGATCATAAGGCGAGTCGTACGATAGCAAAACCATCGCCACGACGCCTCCCAGCAAAATAATGGCGAGACGAAAGCGGCCATCGTACCTGAGGAGATCACGCAGAACTTTGAGCATCGTTCGTCTCCTATTGGTAGCGCACCCGCGGGTCGAATAACGGGTAGAGTAAGTCCATGATGAAAACGGCGGTCGCAACCCCGATGATCGAATAAATGGTGATGCCCATGATCATTGAGTAATCGTTATTGTAGATCGCTCTTATAGCCAGACTGCCAATTCCGGGGTAACCAAAAACGACCTCCATGATGAGGGCGCCGCTGAAAACCGTGCCGAGCACCATAGCCAGTGCGGTGAATTGCGGCAGTATGGCGGTGCGCATAATGTACTGGACGAGGATCCTGTTCTTACTCAGTCCGGCAGTTTCGGCATACACCACGTAGTCTTCAGAGATAATATTGGAGGTGAGGGATTTCATGCCGACAAACCAGCCCCCAAATCCAACCAGGATCAGAGTGGCTGCCGGGAGCGCGGCATGCTCGAGGTATGTCAAGATGAAATCAATCGAGGACCAATCAGGACGAGTCCCGATCGGGTACGCCCCGCTGAATGGAAAGATCGGGATGAAATACGAAAACACCACGAGCAGAACGATGGCCACGATGTAGTACGGAATCGATCGGACCACCTGGCCCAGCACCTCGAGCACATTCAATGCCCTGTTTGCAGGATAGTAGCTGGACAAGGCCCCGAAAAGGTTGCCAAATATGAACGAAATAACCACCGCGGGGATCAACAGCCTGAGGGTGTACGGCAAAGCCTGGCCAATCATCTTGGATACTGGGGTCGGGAAATTATTGAGCGAAGGGCCAAGGTCGCCCCGGAACAAACGCCCCCAAAACGCGAAGTACTGTTCGACCGGATTGCCTGACAGCCCGTACAGGTCGGTCAGAGCGGCGCGCATTGATTCGACGGACTGCGGGTCGAGAGTGTTTCCCCTCGCTATCATCATGGATACCTGCGCTTCTACCGGGTCAGTGGGAGCGAGCCTGGGAATGACATACGTGACGGTGATTCCGACAAAGATGAGCGTCAGGTACTGAATGATTCGCGGAATCAAATACCTAAGGATGAATTTTCGCATGGGGGCTATTTCCTTTGTAAAAAACCTCCACCGCGATCGCCGGTGAAGACAACCGCAGTGGAGGACTTACACGTTGAGACTGCTGGCTTGCCTCAATTACCGCATTCAATTCCCTGGCACTAGCCCAATGATCAGCGCGATCTGTGCTGCGCCGGGGTTATGTCGCCTTGGGCTTGATCTTGACGAACATATACTTGGTGTTACCCCAGTTCGGCACCGGATCCGTATAGGGGTCGTCGATAGAAGGATACCCGGTGAAGTAGGTGGTGTCCATGGTCGTGAAGACGTTGTACGCCATGAGCGGCGTAATTGGCATCTCCTGGGCGGCGAGCTTGCAGTACTCCAGTCCCAGCTCGATACCCTTCGGGTCGTCGAAGGAAATATTCTGGATTTCTTCAATGATCCGGTCGAGTTCAGGGCTCTTCCAGCGCATGCTGTTGCTGCCTACAGAGGATTCGCCGCTCGCCACATAGAACTTTGAGTGCCAGGAATTAAGGAAGAAGAACAGGTCGGGGTGGCCGCCCCAGGTCTCGATCGTCCAGGCCAGGCTGGCGGTGTACTCGCCGCTGCTCATGATGGGCCAGAGGTTAGCCTGCGCTTCGAGGGAGGTATCGATGCCGAAGGCAGCCCAGTTATCGACAACCATGGCCGCCGCCCGGTTCATGGTCGGGTTCGATTCCCCCAAGCTCATTAGCGGCACCTTGAAGTCCGAGCCATCGGGCAAGGCCCACTTGCCGTCTTTCTTCTGCATGCCGGCATCCAGCATGAGCTGTTCAGCCGCGTCGAGATCGTGTTTCCACCAACCAGCCCCGATATACTGTTTGATGGTGTCGGGATCGGTCGGCACCAGATCGCCCAGGCTCGGGCGAGCCAAATCGGCAATTCGTTGGGCGGCGGTTGGATCGTAAGGGTTGTAGTCCTCCCCACCGACCTTGATGGTGAAGTCATTCAACCAGGGTTCCAGCGGCTCGTGATAGTACTGAGGATACATACCGGTCGGCGGGACGTGAATGGCGGAGATGGTTGCCGCGCCTCGATACGAGGCCAGGGCGATCTGGGCGATGTCCATCGCCAGGGTCAACGCCCAGCGCACTTCCCACTTGTCCAGCCCGGGTTTTTCGTTGTTGTAAATGACAGCCGGTAGGGTGGGATCCGGATGAGCCCAGGGGAACGAGGGGAACCAGCCGACCGAGGTCGGGCTATCCTTGGCCAGGGTAATTCGGCCTTCGGGAGTGATGTCGTGGATCACATCCAGCTCGTGTGCCATCTGGGCGATAACGCGCTTGTCGCTGGGGCCCGGATCAATGTACATGGCGTACTTGACATCCACGTCGCCCAGGCGAGCGAGCGAGGTCCGCTGCCAGTCTTCGCGGCGCTCCCACAGATACCATTGTCCGTTCGGATCGAAATCTCTGAGCGTGTAGGCGCCCAGGCTGACCGGCGGATTGAATGTGAACGCCACCGGGTCGTCTACCTGTTCAAAGATGTGTTTGGGCATGATGTACTGGGCGCCCCAGCGCACGGTGAAGGCAGCGTGGAAGCGCGAGTTGGGTTCTTTGAGGTAGAAGATCACGGTGTTTCTATCGGGCTGTTCCAACCGGTCGATACTGCCCTCGAACAGGCCCTGATTCGCCAATCCAGGCGTGTTCTTTATGAGATCAACGGTATAGTACAGGTCATCCGCGGTAAACTCAACGCCATCGCTCCAGTAGATGCCCTCGCGAAGTTTGACGGTCATCTGGGTGAAGTCGTCATTGTAGATCGGCGGCTCGGCTGCCAGGGCATCATCCCACACGCCGTCGACTCCCGCATCCGGGTCGATGTACCACAGCGCGTCCAGGGCCAGTTGCTGGAGACCGCATACCCAGACGCCGCTGTAGCCGCTCCGCCAGCGGTTGAAGTCATCTGCCGGGAGAACCGTTCCTGATGGGTTCTCCAGGATCAGGCATTCCTCCCTGGACACGCCTGGTGCAATTTCCTGTAGCTGGGGAGCAGCCATGAGGGTTGATGGCTTAAGGCCCAGCTCCTGAGCGGAAAGGGCAGTTGCTGCGCTGACAGCGGCTGCCTGCTTCAAGAACTGTCGTCTCGTCAATATGTACTTTTTCATTCTTTTCCTCCAAAATATGATAGGGCGATACGGGATTGATAGAGAGGTTTCCAGCAGTACTTCACACAGGCATTCACTAAACAAAAGCGAAATATGTTCAGAAAACACCCGGTCCTCAGAATTCACTTGCACCGCATGTTACGCAAGAAAAACGCCTCAAACTCATTCTATGACGTTCTGGCGGGGTTGTCAATTCGCCTATTTCATGTAAAATGAGATTCAATCTTGTTTAGTAAACAATGGTATACCGACGGAAACGATCAATGAGCAAATCTAAAGCGAGCATGCGCGACATCGCCTCGGCGGCTGGAGTATCGGTGACCACCGTCTGGATGGTTATCCACGACAAACCGGGGATCTCGCCCCAAACCGCGGAGAAGGTCTGGTCGGCCATCAATGACCTGGACTATAGGCCGCGCAAGTCCGACAACAACTCACAACTGAACACGGTAGGGCTGTTGATCGAACAGTCATCGATTCCGGCGATCAGCGACGTGTTCTATGGCGACGTCATTCGCGGGGTCCAGTCGGAAGCCGAACGCCTGGGTATGCGCGTCGTCCTCTCGGTTTTCGATCGGAACAAACGGGGTTTTGACCTCAATGGGCTGATCCATGACGTTCGTGGGGTGGTCGTCGCCAATGACGGTGACCTGCCTGCCCAAACGGTGCTGCAACTGACGGCGCTGGATATCCCAATAGTGCTGATCGAGAGTTATATCGCTGCCCAAGACTTTCCATGTGTGCTGGGCGATAACTTCATAGCAGGGTACCAGATCACGCGGCACATCCTGGACCTGGGGCACCGCGATATCGCCGTGCTGAAGGGGCCATCCAAATACAGCAGCCTGGTGGACCGCCTGCGTGGGTGCATGGCTGCGATGGCCGAAGAGCACTTGCTCTTCCCGCCCGAGTGGATGCCAGAACCCATGTCCGGTCATCCGATCAAGGGGTATGTGCAGATGCAGGAGATTCTGGCGCTCGACCGCCGGCCAACGGCGGTGATTGCCATCAGCGACAAGACCGCTATCGGCGCAATGGATGCTATTCGCGAAGCGGGGTTGCGTATCCCTGAGGACATCGCGATTGGGAGCATTGACAATACAAGGGAAAGCCAGTTTACGCGCCCCCCACTCACGACAGTCCATATTCCGAAATACGAAATCGGTATGCTGGCCGTGCAAAAACTCAATCGCATCATCATGGGTGAAGACACAACCGCGTTCAAGAGTGTGGTCTATAGCGAACTCATCGTGCGCGAATCCTGCGGGTCGCCAGGGCGAAGGCTCGAAAACCCTGAGGCACCTGGAAACGCAGGCTGACATGCATGCCTCCCAGCGCAGCACGGTCGGGGGGGCAGGTCAAACCCGCTGTTCACGTCCCTGGCTGCTCATCCCTTGACCGACCCCTGGAGCAGCGCCGTGATCATCTGGCGCTGGAACACCACAAAGAGCACGAGTGTGGGCAGCACGATCAGAATCGTACCGGCGCACAGCAGGGGGACATCCGTCGCGTAGTGGCCCTGAAAGGCTCCCAGGGCACCGGCCATGGTCCGCTGAGTCGGGTCCTCGACAAGCACGAGGGCGATAAGGAACTGGTTCCACGTCCAAACAGACATGAGGATGCCGAGCGACAGCATGGGCGCCCGCGCAAGCGGGAGGTGGATGCGCCAGAACAGGCTCCACGTGCTGGCGCCATCGACGCGGGCTGCCTCCGAGATCTCGGTTGGCATGTTGACGAAGTGCGCGCGCATCCAGAACACAGCAAACGGCATGTACAGGCCGATGAGCGGCAACACGATAGCCAGCCGCGTGTTGTAGATGCCCATGTCGCGCTCAAGGTAGTAGAGCGGGACGATGATCCCCGTGAAGGGCAGCGTCAGCCCGAATACGAACAGAAACAGGAGGGCGCGCGAGCCGGGAATTCGCAGGTGGCCGATAGCGAAGCCAGCCATCGTCGAGATCGCGAGGGATACGGGGACAACAGCGAGCACAAGATATGTGCTCGAGGCGAGCAGTGCGGGCATTTGGGCGACCCTGAATGCCTCCGCGAAGTTACCCCACTGCGGGTCGTCGGGCCATTCCAGCCCACTGGGCACCGTTCCTGAGGGATGCAGCGCGGTCATGAAGATGCTGATAAAGGGCAGGATCGTAATGACCATCAGCCCAATGAGGAGCGTCCGGCCTCCCCACAATTCGCCATAACCGATCTTCATGACGGGGTCTCCCTGCTCAGACGCTGGATGGGGATGACAACGATCAGCACCAGGACCATCAGCATCACAGCCAGAGCGGACGCCAGGCCGATCCGCTGCTGGGTGAACGCCAGAATATAGATCTGGATTCCGGGAACCGCCGTCGAGTTGCCCGGTCCGCCAGCCGTCGAAACGTAGACGATATCGAACGCGGCAAGTGCAGCGATAATCGTGACCGTGAGGCACACGCCGATCTCATGCTTGAGAAGTGGGATAGTGATCCTGACGAATTCTGTGAACCAACCGGCGCCGTCGATCCGCGCAGACTCGTACAGGGCCGGGTCCAGCTTCGTCATGCCGGTCCACAGCAGGACGGTGCAGAATCCCAGCAGGACCCAGATTCCGATGAAGCCAACCGCCGGTAGCGCCCAGTCAAAGTCCCCCAGCCAGGCGCGGGTATACGCGCCCAGGCCAACCACTTTGAGGACCTGGTTAATCAAGCCGGGAAGCGCCAACAGCCACCCCCAGATGATCCCGGCTGCGACGAGCGGGATGACCTGGGGCAGGAACAGAACGGTTCGGGCCACGGATCCAAGCCGCCCGCTTGCCACGCGGTGCATGATGCTCGCGACGGCAAGTCCGAGCGTCACCGGAACAAAGCTGAAGTATACGACCAACTGGAAAGCGTTGGAGATGGTCCCAAGCAGGTCGGGAACCTCCAGAACAGTTTCAAAGTTGCGGGTGCCCACCCAGGTCATCGGGCCGATACCATTCCAGCGATAGAACGAGTACTTGATGCTCAGCACGAAAGGAAGCAGCACAAACACCGCGTACATCAGCAGCGCCGGCAGAGCAAACAGCCAGCCAACGAAGGTCTCCCGGCGGACCACCTTGCTGAGGGTGATCCTCCGGGAGAGTGCGAGAGACGCGGGACGATTGTCTGATGTCATCATGGTCACCGTCGATCGGAGGGGCGCAGGACACGCATCCTGCGCCCATTATCTCTACTCAGCGAGCTGCCGCTCGTATTCTGCCTGTACAGCCTCGAGGAGACCGGCAGCATCTTGCCTGCCGCCGACCATCTTCTGCAGCTCGGGCGTCCAGCCCTGGGCGAAAATCGCGCTTGTCGCATTGGCGATGAAGTCCATCGACGTACCGGCTTCGCCAACGATCACACCGGCAGCGAGCGTCTCGTTCGTGACCGAACCGGCAGGCACTTCTGGTATCTCCAGGCCGGACGGACCACCCGGGTTCGAGCCGCCAATCGCGACGTTGATCTGGCGTGCAACGTCGTCGGAGGCGACCCAGTTGAAGAAGAACGCCGCGCAATCCGCGTTCTTGGCATTGGCGGCGATGCCGAATGTCAGCGGCGCCGACATGGCGGCAGGCGATCCGCCTTCCTCCGCGGGCGGCATCAGGAAGAACCCGACGTTGCCGGGCATGTCGGTATCGTAGCCGGCGTTCTGCCAGTCACCGTTGAAGATGAAAACCCCCTCACCCTGGCCGAAGCGGGCGTTGGCATCGGTATACTCGATAGCGTTGATGTCAGGCGGGAAGTAGCCGTTCTGGATCCACTGCTCCAGGTGTTGGGCAGCGAGCAGGTTCGACGGCGTATCGATGGTGGCGCCAGGTTTTTGGAAGACCCAATCGTTGATCGGCTCGACCGGGCCAACGGACGCCATGAGCGCCTGCAGCGGGAAGGCCAGCCCCATGCCACTCTTGGCGCTGCCCCACTGCATAATCGGGAGCAGCCCGGCTTCCTTCGCCTGGGCGAGCAGGTCCTCGAACTCGGCGAGAGTGGCGGGCGGCTCGGTCATGCCGATCTGGGCCGCCAACTCTTTGTTGTAAAAGATTCCGGTCAGGCTGTAGTTGAGGCCCATCGCATAGAGCGAGCCGGAGCCGCGAGTACCGTCTTCAGCGACGCGGTTCTGGTTGAGTTGAGGTACGGGCCACTCGTTCCAACCGAACACCTCGGCGTACTCGTCAAGGTTCTTGAGCAGCCCCTGCTCGGCAAACGAGACCATGGTGGGCAGCCGGATGAGGTCCGGTGGGTTATCGCCGGAAAGCAGGCGCGGCGTGGAGTTGATCAGGTTCGTGAACTGGTCCTGCTTGATGTCCCATGTCACATTCGGGTACTGGTTGGTGAACTCGTCAGCGAGTTCAAAGGGAATATCGAAGCCTGTCTCGAAATAGGCGTTGAGCGTCACCGGCTCGGTCCCGCAGTCGGGAAGAGATTGGGCCTGGACGACCTGTGGCGCCCGTACGACAGCATTCGGCATCTGCCCGGCGATCAGGACAACTGCCAGCAGGGCGATGGTGAAAGGGAACAGGTATTTCCTAAACATTGTCATCCTCCATGGGAAGGAAACCATTAAGAGTCTGCTGAAACTCGATTTCATACACTTGCCCAAAAGAGAGAATAGCGCCGGAGAGACACACAGACTCTATCTGGACGCACCAGTCTGGACCCGCTTTTTGGGTATAATACTGCCAGATAGCTGTCTGATGGGATGCATCGGCACTATCGCAGGGGTAGTCATGCCGGCCAGCATACTACCCCATCGTCTTGTCGGCTATTCACTCATAGCGCCTCCTTTTCGCCTTTTCCCACGTTCCAGCATGCATACTTACACGGATCGCCTGATGATCAGTGGACACTCAATGACGTGTTGGACAGGCTGTCCGTCTTGAGTGATAGTCCCCTCTTCCAGCAACATCCGAACGGCGAGCTGCCCCATCTCGAACATGGGGAGTTCGATGGTCGTGAGCGGTGGGTGGATTTGAGCCGCCAGCATTTCCACATTGTCGAAACCAACAATGGCAACGTCTTCGGGAATCCGCAGGTTTGATTTGCGGATCGCGTCGTAAGCGCCCAGGGCCATCAGGTCGTTGAAACAGAAGATTCCAGTCGGCGGATCATTCATCTGCAGCAGAGACAGTACACAGTCATACGTGCTGGTGGCGAGACCCTCGAAGGGTTCCTCAATGTAACGCACAAGTGCTTCATCGAACGGGATCCCGTAATGGGCCAGGGCCTGTCGATAGCCCTCGAGCCGCCCAAGCGGGGCAGGCTCTTGAGCTGCCACGTTGACAAATCCAATCCGCCGGTGACCTTTCTTGAGCAGCGTTTCGGTCGCCAGTTGCCCACCACCCACCTCGTCCGGCACAATGCATGGCAATGAACGATCATCTGCAAAACAGTTGACCAGCACGATTGGAATATCTTCCGGAAATTGGGAGTGCCCGATCTCGCGGTGATACATCGTCGCGTAGATCATGCCTTCGACCTGATGGTCGCGCATCATGTTGATTGCGCGTATCTCCACTTGCGGATCATTGCCGGTGTTCAGCAGAAACAGGAGTTTTTCGTGTTCCCAGGCGGCTTGCTGCGCTCCAATGATCAGGTCGTAGCTGAAAACATTCTGTGCGACCTCATCAGTGAGAAAGCCGATCAATTGTGATTGGCCGGTACGCATATAGCGAGCGGCGGCGTTTGGCCGAAAATCGAGTTCTTCGATGATCCTGAGCACACGTTCCCGCGTTTCATTGGCAACGTGGGGATGCTCGTTCAGCACTCGAGAGACTGTTCGTATCGAAACGCCGGCACGCTGGGCTACTTCTTTGATGGTTGCCATTGGCCAAGAGCCTTTGAGAAACGTTGCTTGCTATCGTTGGCAATTCCATGATAACAACTTTTGCCATCGTTGGCAAGACTTTCGATACACTCATAGATTGTGTCCGGCGGAAGTATGGTTAATACCGAGCGCCGCCTGAAAAATGTTGCGCAGCCAGGGCGGCACAGCTCGTGCGAGCCGGTGGCCTGGAAGGGTCAGACCGCGCCAGAAGGGTGCAAATTGTCGCCCGAAGAACCTCCCTGACGGTCCGGACATGGGCAGGTGAACACATTCGCGTATGATGCCCTAAACCGCCTGCAAACCACCAGCACGTTCGGCGGCCAGACCATCACCTATACTTACACCGCGTCCGGCCAGGTGCAGACCGTCCAGGATACGCGCGGCAGCATGAGCTACAGCTATGACGCGCTCGACCAACTGCTCTGCACCACGACGGGCACCGACTGCGCCGCGGGCGTCATCACCAGTTACGACTACGATGGGCGCGGGAATCTGGTCGAGGAAAGCACCAGCGGCCTGGTCACCCGCTACATCTACGACGCGGGCGGGCGGCGCATCAGCGAGGACGTCAACGGTACCGTCACGCACTACCGCTGGGACGAGTTCTCTCCGTACGGCGACATCGTCGTTGAGACGGACGGCTCAGGCGCTGTCACTGCCAGCTACGTCCTGGGCAGTGGGAAGCTCATCGCGCAGACCCGCGACGGCGTCACCGGCTACTACCTGCCCGACGCGCAGGGCAGCATCCGCGCCCTGACCGACGCGAGCGGCGCTGTCATCGAGGCGTATGATTACGCGGCCTTTGGCGACCTATTGCAGGACATCCCCGATCCGCTCTCGAGCTACCTCTACGCCGGTCAGCGCTACGATGCGACCATCGAGCAGTACACCCTCCGCGCCCGCGAGTACGATCCGGTGTTTTCCACTTCCCACTCGCCCGCTCGCGTGGCTCCGAGCGCTCAAATCGCTGCCCAATCCGCGTGCCTGCGATGGTCAACTCTTTTTGCCAGACTTCGACTTCTTCTAACTCTGGCATTCGTTCGCTCACAGTCACCTTTTTCCCTGTGAGCTTTCATTCTATTAGCATAAGTGCGGCTGTCGCACTAGCGCCCCGTGTGATACGTACGGGCTACTCCGATTCGCGCTTCTTCACGGGCTGAAGATAGTCGAAACGCAGATGGCTGGAAGCCTCGCCCCGGCCCGTGCGCTTGCGCACACCCAGCCAGACGTACACCTGCCCGCCGTACCAGCGCGTGCGCTGGAAGCTCTGCTTGACGTTCGTACCCGCGCGCAGCACTTCTTCTTCCTCAACGAAGTAGCTTTGCCTGACCGGCTGGTTGAGGCCCTCGCGCAGCAGATTCGTGCGCGGCTTGATCCGCTCGATCTTGCCCAGGGGATCGCCTTCGATGATGCGCGGCATGGAGCCACGCTGGAGGCGCGTTTCGCGCAGGCTGCCTTCTTCGTGGGTGGGCACGAACGGGATCCAGTTCTCGGGTACGCTGCTCATGACCTTATAACGCAGGTCCGCCGCCGGCTCGAAGTCGGGTTCGCCCGGCCCGCCCAGCGCGTCGACGATGCGCTGCAGGTGCCGCAGCGTATCGCGTGCCGCCTCGCGCCCCGGGGCGCTTTCTCCGCTCGGCAGCGGGACCAGTTTCTCGATGCCCCACACCATGTTCGCCACTTCGTCGCGGGCAAGCTGCACTTCCTCGATCGGTTTGCCCTCCTGAATCTTGGACACCGACGGCACCACAATCAGGCTCAGGTCGGCGGGCAGACGCTCCGACCCGGCAATATCCATCGAATACATCGTCCACCGGTTTGGGTCGTCGTCCAGCCCTCTGCCGGTGGCCGTGATCCAGAAGTTCTCGCCGAACACGTTGCGCACCGACATGCCGCGTAGCCGCGCCAGTGTACCCGCTGGTAGGGTGAAGGGCACCATGTACCAGTCGTTGGCGTACACCAGGCCAAATTCGATCAGCAGCAGCTTGTTGATATCGGTCGTATCAGGCTTGATGTCGCCAAAGTTGGTCCGGCCTTCCTCGAAGGTCCACCAGCGCGTATTCGGCATCCCATCGAACTGGACTGGCGTTGGGATGAGCGACCGTTTGATCGGTGCGTCGAACCCTTCCGGCAGTGAAGGTGCCTCGACCTCGCCGAGCGTCTCGGTCTTGTTGTCCACCGAGAAGTTGTACCAGTCGAGGTGGCCGTGATAGTACTCCTCCGCGAGCAGCACCTTTTCGCCGCCTTCCTGCGGCGCCGAGACGGCAAACCGGTACTCAAGCCTGGACGGCTGCCACGCGTCGTTGCCTTCTGGGCCCTGGGGCTGGTAAAACAGGCGGTCGAACCACGCGACAAAGCGGTCGCCCAGCGTCACCAGTTGCGCGTGGTCGCCGGGATCGGCTCCCACCGTCACCGGGTGCCGTTCTCTGTCTTCGAGGATATCGTCGTACAGTTTTTTGCCGTCGATATGCCGGGTCGCCGTCGCGGCATGCTTGCGCCACGACTGCTGCGCTGCCACGTAGTACACGTCGTCACGGCTGTCCGGGTCTGGCTGGTGGATCGCGAAGTGCTCGACGTAGCCGCCCTTCAGCGCACCGAAGCCGTGTTTGGTCAGCAGCCTGGCCCAGTAGCGCCCCATGATCAGCCGCACGTCGAGCGCAATCTCCAGGTCCCCGGCGGCGAACGGGATCGGGCGCCGTTCGACTTTGGCTTCCAGCGGCACGGAATCGTCGAAGGCTTCTGCCGCGTGCTGGCCGGGCTGGTACTTGGTCAGCATCGTCTTTTCCATGTACACCTTCGAGGACACCGCCGAGCCCGCGTCGTCGCCCAGAAATTCGCCCATCTGCCACTGCTTGGTCAGCATCCACAGGGCGTCACGCACTTCGGCCTTCAAGGCGCGGTCGAAGTCGTGCGTGCGCGGACGAGCCTCCAGCCGGTTGAAGACCGGCAGCATGGAAATAATCAGGTCTTTGCTCAAAAACTGCTGGAGCTGTGTGGTGCTTAGCTGCTGGCTACTCATTGGCGATCACCCCTGAGAACGACACCTTGTTGTTCAGCGCGAGATTCAGGCTGGCCGTCAGTGGCAGCGGGCTGGCCAGCGACACGATGGGCGGCAGGAAAAGGCTGTAGGCGGTGCCATCGACGTGATCCGGTTCCACCGCGCGTTTTTTGGCCATATCCAGCGTGGCGTGCAGCGTGTTCACGACGTCTGCCCAGCGCCACCGCCCGGTGAACTCGGTCGGTGTGACCAGCAGCAGGACCTGGGGCGGCTCCGTGTTGGGCTGATCGTAGTGGAAGGTCAGGCCAATCGTCTCGTCGCGCGACGGGATCACTTCGGTCCACTCGTCGAGCAGCAGGCCGCACTGCAGCGCGGTTGGGTCGAACGGCGTGCGGTAGATGGTGGTGAACAGCAGCTTGTCCTCATCGATGCTAAACGGCTCGTCGGTGCCCGGCTTTTTGTCCGGGAATTGCATGCCGAGCCAGAAATCGTCTTCGCGATACGGGAACTGCGAGGGCACCAGCGCCAGCGTCGGGCCGTCGAAGCCCTCGACGTGCACCAGCGTATTCTCCAGGTGGTGCATCTTTTCCCGAACGCGGCCCATGCCGTAAAGCCAGTCGTCCAGCGGAAAGTCGATGTCCAGGTCGGTGCGCAGGTAGCGCAGGCTGTGCTCCGCTGCAAGCACGGTGTTCTGCCACTCGGTCGCTTGGTCCGGGTCCAGCGTGAAGCTGGGCACCATCACGAAGTCATCCCCGAAGATCGTTTTGCCAGCGCTGCGCACCAGCTCCACCTGGGCACGCCGGTCGCTCGTGGCTGGCACGCTCGCCAGCAGATCCCCCGCCGTGGTCGCGCGGCTGTCGATGGCCTTGTCCAGGTTCTGCGCGCGGACGAGCAGGTCACCGGCCAGGATCGCCACCTGCTTTAGCTCGTCCTCGATGTCGATGCCCACCACGTCGAACGGCGGCAGTTCGGCGGCCAGCGCCTGGATCGCCTGGATCAGGTCGGTCAGGTTGTGGATGTTCAGAATGGACGGCATGGTGACCGTCAGGAGCTGCTCGAACGGCTCGGCACGCGTGTCGCGAATCTGGGTGAAGTACTCAGCGGGTGACGGCGGCAGCGGCAGCGAAATGGTGCTCGAGACCGTTTCCTCGGCGCGGCGCAAGATATCGTACAGTATCGAGTCTGGCGCGCTGCCTTCCGCCGTGGTGTACTCGGCCTCCAACAGCGCGTAATCGGCCAGGCGCACGTTCCAGCGCGCGATCAGGTCCTGGACCTTGGTCCGCAGCCGGGTGTACATGGCCTGCTGCCACTGGACCATGAAGCCGGTGCCCGTGTGCGGCAACCCGTAGCGCCCCACCTCGCTCAGGATCGCGCCGAGATCGGCCAGCAGCGGATCGAGTGCGCCGACGATCGCGTCCACGTCGTCCGCCGCGATGAGGGCCGACAGGTCGGCAATGTAGTCGGCCAGCCCGTTCGTCCGGGTGCGGATGTCGTCCAGCCCGTCGATGATGGGCTGCAGCCGCGCGGGATCGAGGCTGACCGTCTGTTCCTGCTCCTTGGCCGCCTCGTTCGGCAGCCGGGCGTCCGGCGCGGTGAGCGCCTTCGATCTCAGCAGCAGCGCGCGCAGGCTGGCAACCAGAGAAGTCATTTCGAACACGCTGAACTGCCCGGTCCCCAGCGCGCGCGTGTATTCGATAGTGATGAGCAGGTCCAGGCGCGGCGTGTGAATGGTCTGGATGTGGTACACGATGCGGTCATCAAGGGTGGACATGGCCTGCTCGCTGTCGATGTCGAGCAGGTACAGCAGGTCGATGTGGGCCAGCCCCAGGTCGTCCATCGTGACCGGCACTTCCTGGTCCACGTCGCCCACCCGGTTGACGTAGCGCACCACGCACTCGATCTGGTCCGTGCGTGGCATGATCTCGCTCAGCCACTCGTGCATGGCAGGCTCGGCCACCATACGCGGCGTCACCCCCGGATCGCTCAAATCAAAGCTCACGTCCGCGCGGAGTTGCAGCGCCACCCGGTGCGTGAGCTGGATACCGCTGCGCGGCGTCTTGATCACGTCCGGCGTGGGCGGAAAGTTGCCCTTACTGTAGGTGTCCAGTGTGGCCGCCGCACGCTCGTAGTTGCCCACCACGACCTGATGCACGCTCTCGGCCAGCGCGAGATCGGCCACGGCATCGTTCACGTCGATCAGCTTCCGCACTTCCTGGTTGATCGCGGCTTCTTTGTCCGGCGCGGGCGGCAGATCGAGGCCGAAAGGATACGTTTTGTTACCCGTCTTTTCGATGTGTTCGAGGAAGGCCACGCCGTCCATGACGTTGCTGGCTTCGATCTGGTCGATCGATTCGTACTCGGGATCGTCCGGGCCGGGCGCGGTGTCTTTGAACTTCTTGGCGGAGAGCGGGAATGCGTTGCGCAGGTCGTAGATGAAGGCGTCCACTTCCACATCGGTGCGGTCGTGCAGGCCGCGCTCGAAACGGTAGCCCAGCAGTGCCGACAGGCTCTGCCCGCCCTGGATTCCCTCGATGATCTGCAGCGCTGTCCGCACCCGCTCCGAGGAGAGCTTGATCTTCAGGGCTTCTTTGTCCTCCGGATCCTCATTGGACAGGTGCCCGTTGCGCAGCACGGCGGCGGTCACGGCGTGATTCTGCGACGGGGCCAGGATATAACCCGCGTTGCTTTTGTCCTCGACCAGGTCGCCGTCGGGGTTGAAAACCTTCTCCAGCTCGTCCGGCAGCTCGACCGGCTCGAGCACCTTGTTCTCGGGCCGCAGCTCTTCCAGCCAGCCATAGCCCCCAACGTACAGGCCGCGCACCGGCGGGCGTTCCTCGTGCGACACATGCAGCCTACGCATGGTTTCGAGCTGCAAATGCAGAAAGCCGAGCATCCAGGCGTCGTAACGGTACGATACTGTGTCGATGTGCTCCATCAGCAGGCGTTCAAGCGCGGCGGTCGGCACGTTCTCCAACATCCGCAGCCCGGCCAGCACGTCCCGGAACGCCGCCGCTTCGTCGAGTGTGTCGATGTGGCGGGCGATGTAGTCGCCCAGCAGCAGGTCCGGATCGTCCGTGATCCGCACGTCGGCTTTGTACAGGTGCTTCCAGCGGCTCTCGGTTTCGTTATCGGCCTCGATGTGGATGAAGTCCGGCTCGACATACGCCAACTGCCCCTGCTGCGGAGTCATGATCTCGCGGTTCAGGTGCAGCTTGAGGCTGGTATCGATGTAGCTCAGGTCGAGCGCGTGATACATCAGCAGGTACAACAGCGCCGTCGGCGGCGTGTCGTCGATGAAGCCATCCTGCAGGCGCAGCCGGTCGTGCGAATGCTCCGCCGCTTCGATCAACCACCCGATGTAGTTCTTTTCGTCCTCGACGGTGTAGATTCCAATCGGCTCCACCTCGCTGTTCGGGACGCGGTCGATCCGGTCCCCACGCAGAATCCAGGCGTTCTCGAAGAACGACTTGGTGAATATGTCCGGGGCCGGGTGCTCGGCGTCGATGGTGTAGCCGTGCGCCGCCAGCAGGCTGGTCGGCGTGAGGTAGCTGCTCGCGTAGTAGCCGAACACCGCTTCGTGCGGCAGCCCGACGAGGTTATAGATGTTGTGGACCTGCTTGACGGTGTTGGCATAGCGCTTGTAGACCTCGACCGAATCGGGATGCAAACCGATGATGTCCAGCAGAATCTGGTGCGGATCGCCTTCGGGCTGCCCCACGTGCGCCACCCTCCGCCGCAGGTTTTCCCACGTCTGGTCCATGCCGAGCAGAATTTCGTACAGCTTGAGCAGAAAACGGTTGCCCGAAACCAGCATCGCGGCGCTGGCCAGCACGTCGTGCCCCTGTGGGCGCGGTGCGAACCACCGCATGCGCGTGTAGTCGGTCGCGGGCAGGATGCCGTAGGGCTGCCTGCCGACGCGGATGGCCGGAATACTGCCGCGCCCGCTGACATAGCGCGTGAAGAACAGCCGCACCGTCTCGATGGCCGCCGGTTCGAAAACCGGATTCATCATGCTGTCCATGAAGTGGCCCATCGTTGCGGGCCACAGTGCGCGCTGCATGGCCCTTCCCTCGGCAATGTCCGTGCTGTAGTAGTTCTCAACCGCCTGGAGCCGGGCCGGATCGATGCCCAGCATGTCGGCCAGCCACCGCCCGTCGGTCCTTGCGAACCAGTCGGTCGGGTCGGGTTCGGACGTGCCCTCGCCGAAGTAGATATCAAAGCTGTCGTCGGGATCGTGCCGCCAGCTATAACCCGCGCCGTCGTCCTCGGTGTTGTTCGTCGGCGTGCCCTGCTTGAGGATCGCCAGCCCCTTGCGACTGTACTGGTGCTGCTCGAACAGCTCCTCGACCAGCGCCGCGCCCCGGTCGCGGTCCGCGCTCATTTTGATGCCCAGCACGAACACGCGGTCGAAGCCGTTCTTTGCCTGTTCGGACGACAGGTCGATGCGGAAGCCCATGCCCTTCGCCACCGCCTCGTCGAAGTCGAACATCCACCGCATGTTTTCGGCAATGATCAGGTCGCCTTCCTGAATGCCCGGATCGGCCTCCGCGTCTTCCTGGGTTGCCAGCCGGAAGTCCTCGCCCTGCTCGGCTGCCGGGTCCGGCCCCAGGATCAATTTGGGCGGCACGAGGTTGCCAAGCTGCGGCGGCAGCGCCAGCTCATCGCCCTGGAAGGCCAGGAACACGAACCGCTCCGGCAGGATGCTGCTGGTGGGCGGCTGCGACCAGGCGTGCAGCTTGGTATCCAGGTCGTCCGCGCTGGCAAACAGCACGAATTCCACACGCACGACCGTCTCGTCACGCGTGCGCCCCGCCGGGGGCGGATCGCCGAGGTTGGCGGGCTGGTAATCCCTGACCAGCTCTGCCGCCCGCTCGGCGCTGACCACCGCCAGCAGGTCATCCCATGCGTCATCCAGGCGTGCCTGGTCCTGGCCGGCCTGCCAGACTGCCCCCCAGTAGGCCACGACCGCGCCCAGTTCCGGCGCGACCAGCGCGGTCTCGGTGCCAATCGCCAGGATCACCTCGCCCTCGGCCTTTTCGGGTTCGTCGGGCAGGTTGAGCGGCACGTAGCGGTCGCCGGTGATCAGCCAGTAGGCGCGCCCCGGACCATGTGCCGCCGCCAGCGCGCGCCACGCCCCGCGCAAGCCTGCCTCGTCGCCGCCCGCCGCCCAGCGCGCCAGCCAGTAGGCACGCGCGTTGCGGACCTCCGTCTCCGACAGGTCGCTTTCGAACGTGTTGATCGCGATGTCGTCCGGGAACACGCGCACCCACAACTGATCGACTATCGCGTCGTCGCGCAATACTTTTTTGAAGCGCGTTTCCAGCCGCAGCGGGAACAGAAGGATCGGGCAGTCGTCGTCGAAATGGGCGATGTTCTCAACGGGGTCCGTGAACTGGATGAACTCGCGCAGCCGCGCCCACTCGGCGCTCAGGGCGGCGGCATAGTCCGCCCGGCCCGTCCGTACAGCTTCGGCGGAGCGGCGCTCCAACGCCTCGAGCCGGGCCAGTTGCGGGGCGTTTTCGCGCGCGTCGATGGCGATTTTGCGCAGCAGCTCGCCCTTCCGGCGCCCGAGGCTGCTCGCCCGCTGCCGCGCGGTCTTCAGGTCGCGCTGCTGCTTCTCACTGCCGGACCTGGCCCGGCTCACCTGCTTCTGGAAGTCTTCAAAGCCCATGTGTGCTAGCCCTCGGTTCCGTTACTGCATTCATCCGGCAGCATCTCGGCAGCGTGCACGCCGATCAGCACCGGCACCTGGTAGAGGATGTACGCCAGTTCGGCGGAGTCGATGGCGCTGCGCCACGTCACGAAGGAGTCTTCCGTACGCTGCTGTTCCTCGTCGTTATCCGGCGTACCGGGGTCCGGCACGGTGATCGTGCGCGTCCCGTCGATCTTCAGGAACATGCCCGCTTCCACGTCCTCCACGACGTGCGACCACGCCAGCTCGTTCCAGGCGGTGACCGTCGTCGCGGCGAAGTCGCCTGCGTCGCCTGGCACGTCCAGCCCGAAGCGCGGCTCGCCCGGGCGCTCCTTGATCACAAAGAACCAGCCCGGCTCGTCGTTTTCGTCCTCGCCGCTGCCGCCTTTGGCCTCTATGACGTCCAGGTCGAACCCGAAGAAATAGATGTCTGGCTCGATCTTCGCTTCGTACAGCGGCGTCTTGATGACGACTTCCTCCGGCGCGCTGTCGTCGAATTCGCGCGGCTCGGTCAGGATGCGGTTGCCTTCGTCGTCGGTCGGCCACCTGGCGCGGTGCGCGTACACGACCGCCGTGGGATATTTCTTCAGCAGCTCGCCCCGGATGACCAACACGACTTCGTTTTCCTTTTCGCCGCCTTCCTCGCGGTGATCGTGGTCGCCCAGGTCGGAGGCCCGCGGCCAGCGGTGCAGGGGCGGGATATCGCGCAGCTTTTCGCGCAGGGCCTCGGCGTCCAGACCTTCCGTGTTCAGATAGCTGCTTACGTCCCAGAACTGCCGGAAGTAGCTGCCGCGCTGGTCGGTCGGGTATTCGCGCCACAGCAGCTCGCGCGCGAATTCGTGGTTGAGGCCGACCATGTACGACTCGATGAAGCGCTGGTTGGTCTCCAGGAGCGTGATCGAGTTCGGCTCGATCAAGTGGATGTTGGGCACAAAACGGTCTTCCGAGGTGTCCAGCAGCGGCTGGTACATCGGCACGTCGATCTCGGGATAGGCCATCGCCTCGACGAACTTCTCCTGGTCGATGGCGTCGACGATGCGCGGCGGGAGGTGAATCTGCCCTAGCACATAGCGCGGGATGGTCACGTCCGGATTGAGTCCCACGACCGCCGCATCCACCATCAGTCCGATATCCAGTTTGGGATAGATTGGGGGCTGGCCCGCTGCGGCGCTGCGCTGCACGAAATCGAAGTTGTCCGTCAGCGCCCGCTTGAAACGAACCGCTTCGCGGCTGTCGGCAGGGCCTGTGCTCGGCACGAACGTGTCGCCAAACTCCGTCACGCGGAAGTCCGGCGTGCGGCGGAAACCGCGCACCGCGCCGGGCGTCTGGTGCTCCGGCAGGATCGCCTCCGCGTTCTGGCCCGCCCTGATCAGCCTGCGCAGGAACAAAAACCCGGCGATCCCTATCAGCGCCGCGAGCACCAGTGCGGGCAGTACCAGCACAATCACGGCGATGGTGGCGATCGTAGAGAGCGAACCAAGGCTTGACAGGACCACCAACAGCAGCAGGGCGGTCACGATTACCAGCACCAGCGGCAGGTACAGCAGCCAGCGGTAACGCAGCAGCAGGTCCAGCACCGGAGTGGGCAGCGTGTCCGGCTTGGCGACGTCGGCGATGTCTTCATTGGTGACAAGATCGTCGGGCACCTCGCGGGGCCGCGCGGGCGTCACTTCGCCCTCGTTCACGCGGCGGATCAGGCTGTCCCGCCCGCCGACGGTATCGAGCTTCAGCCCCCTGGCGAGGCGTCCGCGCGGGCGCACGATGCGCCGTGTCGGGGCCGCGATCAGGGCCTGCGGCACGCGGCTGGTGCTCACGTGGTGGAACACGGTCTTTCCGTTGGCCAGGATGCGCTTTTGCACGGGCGTCGTCAGGGCCAGGTAGCGCTCAGTGGCGATTCCCGCCTGCGGCGTGATGTTTGCCTTGTACCAGACCCGGCTGGTCAGCGTCGCCAGTTGGGCCCAGCGCAGGCGGCGGTTGGCCTCGATCACGTCGCCCACCTGCTCCCAGGCCGCGTCCATGTACTCTTCCTGATTGGCCTGGACGACCTCCGTGCCGAAGTTGGCGGCGGTGCGCCAGCGTGGGTCCAGGTTCAGGTCGTGCACCCAGTTTTGATCGTTCGGCGCGGGCGATCCATCGTCCTGCGTCAGCAAGCGCGACGTGAGCGCGTGCCAGCGCCCGTACAGCGGCGGCGTGATCAGCGGGTCGGGATCGCCCTCGTCCTCGTCCTCGATGTTCAGCCCGGAGTCGTCGTGCGCGTCGGCGGTCGTCTTGCGCTTGTATTCGTCCGCCAGGTTGATAAAGGCCGCGAGATCCGTCTGAAAGCGGTGGGGATAGCTGTCGTACCAGACGTCATAGTTCCGGTACTCGGTCGCCTCGGCGGGATTGAGGCAGGCCGTCGGCACTTGCAGCGCGCCACCCAGGCGCAGGATGCCGTGCAGGCGTTCGTCCAGGATGCCGTCGATGTTCGAGCCGGGGTCCTGCACGTCGATATCGCGCCGCCCAACACGGCTGTCCGGGAGCACGGGCTTCAGCAGGCGCACGAGGTATTCGAAATCCCCGACCGAGCTGGTGCGGAAATACCAGCGGTAGTAATAGGGGAAACTCGCCGGTTCGGGCCGCCCGCTATAGTCGGTCCACGCGATCGAATTCGCGCTGAAGCCGGCCACTGCGCCGGGGTCTTCCCCCAGCCCGGCCAGCCGCCCGGCTTCGAAGGTTGGCACCAGGAAGGCGTGGTAGGGCGTGTTCTCGTCCAGCTTGCGCGGGCACATGATACGCGCATAGGCCAGGTCCGGGTTCTGGGCCAGGACGTTTTTGAACTGGCCGATGAAGGCCGTCTCGTTCGTCGAGATCGGATCGTTGCCGCTGCCGACGATATTCTTGTTGATGTGGACGTGTGCCCAGGCCCACAGGTCCGCCTCTGGCGGAAAGACGGCAGCGGCCCCGACCGTGTCCTTGAGCGTGAAGTAGTTCAACGGGCGGTCGAGGATGTTCTGGCCGTCGTCGAATTCACCCTCGGTCAGCACGATGAGCGTCAGCCAGGGCACGAGCCGGTTGCCGTCCGGGGCGCTTGGCGTGTAGCGCCAGGGGAAGTCTTCGTCGTAAAACTCGATGTAGGGCAGGTAGTTGGGCTCGAAGTTCGTGATCCAGTTGCGCGGCTCGGTCTTGACGATGGCCCGCGCGTCGATGCCCACGATATCGCCCGGCCCGTAGAGCTCGATCTGCTTTTCGACCGTCTGGGCGGGCGGATCGGTCAGGCCCGTGCCGGCGATATCCAGCGTTACCGTGATCTGGCCGCGCCGGGCGTCCGCGTCCGGCGGCGCTTCGACCTGGTTGGCCAGCCCCTGCCGCAGCCAGGGCAGAAACGAATAGGTTCCGATTTCTTCGCTCATACGTCTGTCTGCACTTCCACTTGTGGGATGACGTGTAACTCGCGCGCCAGGTTGGCATCACCGGCCACCTGCTGCTGCATGTAATCCTGCGCCTGGGCCATGCTCGTAAAATTCATCGACTCGCCGCTGAAGGCCGTGTTGTCGCTCGTGAATGCGACCCCGTAGAGCGTATGCCCCACTTCCACCTTGTCGGCAAAGGGCACGCGCATCGTCTGCTGCTTGTACGACAGCACCGAATGCGACACCGAGTTGCCGTTGAGGAACAGGTTGAACAATGAGCCGAACCACGTGAAGAACGGCCTGATGAAGCGCTTGAAGTTGGTATCGATGATGATCTGCTCGTAGCGGACCACGCGCTTGACGGCTACCGGGGCGTGGTATTGCTCGCCCGCGACCGACAGCTCCACGCCGCCCTTCATCGGCTCGAACGATTTGGCGTTCAGCAGCTCGCTGTCAGACTTGTCCAGGTACTGGCCGACGGCGAAGGATTCATTGACCGTGCCTCGCTCCTCGATGCCGGAGGTAGTGACCGTGATATCGAACCGGTTGGCGTCGTCCGGCTTCTGGTTGCCCACCTTGGCGATGGTAATGTCCAGCGGGACGGCGCGCTGGCTGATCTTGAGGCTGCCGACCGGGTGCAGGACAAATTCCTCCGAGCCTTCGTCGGCGCTGCGCAGCGACACCAGAAGCTGGTTGCCGGCAGGCAGCACGGCCAGCCAGTTTTCGAGCTTTTCGTATTCGGCCACCAGCAGCGGCATGACGCTGATCGGCGGCAGCGTGGTGTCTTCCTCGTTGCCCCACGTATGGCTGAAGTCCACGTCGATGTCGAAGAACAGCAGCGAGATTGACCCGGTGCCCTCCACGTGCCAGGGCGTCGGCCCTTCGAGCGAGCCGCGCATCCGCACGCTGAACAGCCCCACGCCAAACACCTTGACCGACAGCGAGGCCGAGATGGTGATGATGAAGTAGAACGGGGAGAAGCGGAACAGCGCGTCGAAGGCCAGGTGCCCGTCGATGTTGAACGCATCGAGACCAAAGTAGACCTCGACTGACGCCCCGAACTGCACCGAGTTCGACGTGACCGCGAAGTAGCCCTCCACCCGGATCCGCGCGAAGTCCGTGTTCAGGATGCTGATCGCGATCCGCGCCACCGCCCCGAATGGCAGCGGCGGCGGGTTGAATGCCGGGTGGAAACCGCCCACGCTGACGACGAAACTGGCGTCGTCGCCCCAGCCGACCAGCAGGCCCATCTCGCCTTCGAGCGTGATGTACAGCACGCGTGACTCGAACAGCGCCGCAAAGAACCACAGCCGGCTCTTGTCGAACTCGATCGCGCCGATGAAATTGACCTGGATCACGATCAGGGCCGCGTCTTCGTCCGGCAGCACGACCTTCAGCACGCCCAGGATAGCGATGTTGCCGGGAATCTCGATGATGATGCCCAGCGAGACTGTCACCAGGTTAGGCGTGCCCCACCCGATCTTGACCATCGGCCCGATCAGGAACGTGTCGGCCTGCACCGGGAAGTAATTCTTCAGGTCGCTGATGATGCGCGGCGCGTTGGCGACCACGTCCTCAGGGAACATGATACTGTTGATCCCACCGTCGCGGATGCCGGTCGCGATCGCCTCGAGGCGCATGGTGCGGTTGAGGCCCAGCAGGCCGCCGACGCCGCTCAGCGTGAAGCCCAGGCCAAGCTGGATCGGCGAGCCAAATTCGGCGGTGATGATGATCAGCAGCGAGAAGCCCTTCGAGCCGTCCGGCATGCGCGTCGTGATCAGTCCGATGGCCTTGACGCTGACGATCCCGCTCAGGTCCAGTTCGAGGATGCCCGCGTACTCTTCCTTCTCGAAGTCGAAGTAGAGGTACCCGCCACCCTTGACGACTCCGGCATCGATCGCGATACCGACCCCGTTGGGCGGCTTGAAGCCCAGGCTGATGTCGAACGGCCCGGCGTTGCCCTCTTCGAAGACCGTGTTGACCGCGAGGCCGATGCCCTCGACCACCAGTTGCAGTGGTCCCAGGTCGCCGGAGACGTCCGCGCCCAGTTCGAGCACGGCCTTTGGCTGCGGACCGTCCGGCACATTCAGCCGGATCGTCATGCCGTTGATCGCGATCGGGCCAAGCGTCAGGTGCGGGTTGAGTGCGATTTCAAAGCCCCCGCTGCCCCGGAAGTGCGCCCCCGTCCGGCTGGACACGTCCAGCCCCAATGAGAGGTCAATCCTGGTCTGCCCGTCGCCCAGAATCGTGTTGAGGAAGCCATCGCCCTCCCCTGCCGCGAGGACCAGCGCCAGCTCTTTCAGTTCGGCGCTAAACACAACTTCCAGTTCGCCATCGACCAGGTTGGTCCCCAGTCCGACGAGGAAGCCTTGCAGCTCCAGGCGCGTGCTGCCCGGGCTGCCCAGTAGCAGCGCCGGATCGCCCGGATGGAAGTCGAAATCGATCCCCAGCTTGACCGAGGGCGGCGCTTCGCCCTCTTTGAACGGGTAGTTGACCGTCACCTCGTCGGGCCGCAACAGAATGCCAAACTGCGAGGCAATGTCCGTGCCCGCCCGTATGACGAGGTCAATGTCCTGCGCGAGGCGAAGTGTGAACGGGAATTCCTCGGGGATCTGAGGCTGGATGATCAGGCCGGGCAGTTTGCCGGCGCCGCCCTGCAGTTCCATGATGCTGAACGCCGCTTCGTGGGTCTCGCCGTCGATTTCGATATAAAAGAACGGCACCTTGAGCATGGAGGGGAGTTCGTCCAGCCCGGCCTCCGCCTCGTGGAACGCACCGGCCAGCAGCTCATCCGCCTCCCCGACAACGACCGGGAAACGCAGCGCAAAGAACAGCTCCGCCACGTGTTGCAGCAGAAGCAGTGTGTTGAGGTCGGGCGTGCCCCAGCCGTACACGCGTGCGGGCAGCGTTTGGGGTTCGGAGATGATTTTCGGAATCTCGTCCCACTTGAAGCGCGTGCGGATGTGGCCTGCCTTTTGGGCCGTCGCCGCGACGTTCTCGACCTCAATCACGTTCAGGATCGACAGCAGGTTGTAGGCGGCGGGCAGTTGGGCAGCCAGGTAATCGGTCAGCAGCAGCTCAAACAGGCGTTCGCCGATCTCGGCCAGGAAGGCCCCCGCATCGACCCCCGGCGGGGCCACACTGATGCCCTGGATCGCCACGAAAGCGTCTTTGGCTTTCAGCAGCACGTCCAGAATTTCTTGCGGCTCCGGTTCATCGGCCAGTGCTTCGGCGGCTCGCACCGCGCCCACGACTGCCGCCCCGAGATCGATGTACTCCGGTGGCAGGCCCGTCGTGTTCCAGCCAAGCCGCAACATGAAGGCCCGAAACGTATCCTCGCTGCTGACGGCCCGTACCAACGGCTCCATCACGCCCGTCAGGTGACGGGCCACAAGCTCCAGGGTATCGCGCTCATCGCTCATGTCTGCGGATAAATCTCCTCGTAATCACGGTCGATGAGGAAATGTTTGTAGGGGTCGATGATGTCTACCAGGATGTAGCGGCACACGGCACAAAACTCTTTGCCGTCGTCGTCCGAGTTGCGCATGATGCAGCTCCCGGTCGGGTGATACACGCCGCAGTCGAACCCCCTGCCGCCCGTGAACAGACCTACGATCCGGTTCTTGTTCTTGTAGCAGAATGGCAGGTCCACGGTCAGTTTCACCGGATTCTGGATGTCGTTCGGATCGTGCACGCACATCTCGGCCCGGTCGGGATCGATGTTCAACGCGCGGTTGCGGGCGGTGATGTGATCCTTGATGTTTTTGGCGATCAACTCGGAATAGGGATACGTCGTGGCGTTGAAAACCGAATCCCTGGCTTTCACCGGCAGGTAGACGATGGACCCTTCCGGGAATTCCGCAGCGTCGGCGTTGTTGAAGGTGTGGCTGCTCGCCGCCTCGACGACGATGAAGGCTTCCGGCGTGCCGCCCGCCGTCTGATCCGTCGCATCCGTCACCTGTTTGATCTCGAGCAGGTCGCTGATCAACCCGTTACGCGTCCCTGGGTCCGGGGGCAGCGGGTCTGGAAAATCACGCTTGCGCAGCAGGACCTGGTTGCCGACAGCGAACTGGTTGGCCTGGCCCAACACGAGCGGAATCTTGAAGCCACTCCCCGAAGGCGTGATCGCCCCGTTCAGGACGGCAGCTTTGTGGATGCGGGGCCAGCGCCACTTGATCCTATCGCCGTCAAGCTGGTTGGTCGCCGGGTCTTCGATGTCCGAGTGTTTCTGAAGATTGCCATAGAAGGCGTCGATGGTCTGCGTTTGGGGCATCTCGCCTTTTTCGTTGTACTCGTCGCCGAGGCCGAACGAGTGGGCTATTTCGTGGCAACCCCGGATCAGGCGCGAATGGGTGATGTCGTGGGTGATCTTTCCGGTCAAATCGACCTGGTACGTCGGTTTGCCGGTAACCGGCCGGCCTGGAATCCACCTCCGTTGTTCCACGTTCATCGCGATGTAGCCGCGCCCGTAATTGACGCCGCGATCCCATCGCGCCGACGAAAGGAAGAAGACCAGCGGGTGACTGTTCGGGCGGCTGCCGGTGGTCGGTTGCGCCCAGACTTCCCCCATCGAAATTCCATTGCCATCGACCAACCGGCTCAGGAACGGATCGATCCCGCCGACAAATGTGTCCGAGCCGATAGTCTCGCGGTCGGACCGTTTCATACGGTACGGGTGGAAACCGACCATCAAGGTGTTGCTCTTTTCGCTGGCGGAGGGGTACTCGCCGTAGGCCAGCCCAAAGACCGTATCAACCTCTTCCAGAAAGGTGCGCTTCGCCAGCTTGCGCCAGTACTTCACGGTCGAAGCGCTGATCTTGTCGCGGTCGATGCCGTCCACAATCTCGTCCCAGTAGTCGCGGATGTCGCCCACGTCCAGCCCGGCCTGGGCGGGTACGGGCAGGCCGACGGTGTAGATCACATTCGCCAGCTCCCAGTTGCCATCCCCGGAGGGCTTCTCTGGATCGGGAAAGACGAACAGCCTGACGGTCCCATCCGATTCTGTTTCGATGTTCCCGCTCGAATCCTGGTTGGGATACACTTCGCACAGCACCGAAATACCATGATTGTCGCTCGGCACGAAGGCGCGGAAGTAGTTCATGGAGGTCGAGAGTATGTCGAAGGGCCGCGTGATCTGGCTCCGTTTCATCAGGCCGAGCAGGCTGCGTACCTGGGCCTCAAAAGCGGGCTGATCCTCGGCCTTGTAGCCGTCGCACAGAAAGAGGAAGTTTGGCACGACCTCGGGATTGATGGTGCCGGGCCACGTGTCCTGAATCTGGACCGTCTCAGCAACGATCGGGGCTTCGTCGGACCACGCATCCGCAAACCGAATCTGCCCCGTCGCCTTAATCTCAGGCGGATTCGGACTGAGAAAGTCCTCCAGGTCGGGCGGCAGCACGGCTTCGACATCGACGGGCGGCGTACTGGCATTGTTGCCGGTGTCAATCGTGATCTCGCCAATCCCGTTGAAGTTTGCGGTAGGGCGCCAGATAATGTTCGGGTGGTGGGTGATATCGCCGACAGTGTCGTCGTCGAACAGGGCGCGCACACTGAAGCGCACTTCCGTCTGCTCCGGACGCGGCCTTCCAGTTGGACGCACGGTAAGCACGGGCGGCGTCAGCCACGCCGACATGACCTTGTTGTGCAGATGGACGCGGATGGTGGTTTCGTAGGTTTTGCCATCGCTTGAATCTTCGGCACGCGCGTGCAGAATGAAGTTGTGGATGACAGGATCGGGCGTAGGCGGTGCATCGACATCGACGGTGCCCGTCTCCGAGTCGATGCGAATGCCAAATCCGGTGCACTGCGGGGGCGTTGTTGTGAGGTCGAGCGTGTATTTAAAAGAAGGAAAAAACTCAAGCGTTACGTCGGCGTTGGAAGCCAGGTAGGTGGCCGCGTCGACGGTTGAGCCGTTTGGCCTGGTAAATTCCAACCCATCGCGCACGTTAAGGCGGTGGTTGCCGCGCAGCAGGTGGATATCGTACCCTTCACCGTCTTTCCAATCCATGTCTCTGATCGGCATGATCGCTCACCAACTTTCGCTTCTGTATACGTTGGGGAATCTATGGCGCGAACGTCAGGTTACAGCCGGACAAGGCTACCGCTGAGATGGAAGGTGGCTCTTTCTGCCAGCCAGGTCGTTTTCTCCTACTACCCAGAAGTCTTGCTATCGGACGAATCAAGCTGCTCTGATTCTGTGTACCCACGACTACGGTAGCAGAAGATCAGCAAGCAGTATGGGAATTAATTAGCTGCGGCGGAGGGCGTGAAGGTGAGACGGCCTTCACTGGGCAGGAAATGGAGACTGTTAGGCGAGTTCGTGCTGTACTGGGAAACCCCGGTCCGTCGCTTTGTCTTAGTTTTTCATACTATCATGAACAAAAATAATTGTCAATAATAATTAAAGTAATAAAAACAATTAGACTTTTTGGCGTCGGATAAGTGGGTTCACGAACAAGTTGTCAGGAAGGGAAAAAAGAAGGTGAAGCCTCCCGCACCATTGGCTCGGCCCCCGTATAGCCTTCGCTGCGGATGATCTCGTACCTCTTGCGGGCTGTGCTGCTTGCGCCGATTCGACAGGCCTTGAGTTATCACCCGCGTCCCCAGGGGAGTACCCGGATCACGATCGTGAGATCAAAGACACCTGTCACTGTACTGTGACGTTGTCGTCACGATTGACCACTATAGTTCCATTTATTCAACACCCACGCGGAGGAAAATGATTTCTATGACGATGAAAGCAATGCTCAGATTATCGGTCGGTGCACTGTTGCTGCTGTTGGCGCTGCCCACCGCAGCACGGGCGAACCCTGCGATGCAATCCGATCCCAATAATGCCCCGCTGGCCGTCGACGACCAGGCGACAACCAGTGAAGCTACGTCCATCACCATCGACGTCCTGAGCAACGACAGCGATAGTGATGGCGATCCGCTGGTGGTGGACAGCCTCACGCCTCCATCCAACGGTACGACGGTGATCAATCCCGACAACACCGTCACCTATACTCCCAACGCCAACTTCAACGGTGCTGACAGCTTCACCTACACCATCTCCGATGGCAACGGCGGGTCGGCAACGGCGACGGTCAATGTCACGATCAATGCCGTCAATGAGGCCCCGCTGGCCGTCGACGACCAGGCGACAACCAGTGAAGCTACGCCGGTTATTGTGGATGTACTATCCAATGACAGCGACGGCGACGGCGACCCCCTGACGGTTGACAGTGTCACCGCACCGGCCAACGGCAGCGCGGCGGTCAACGCTGACAACACCGTCACCTACACCCCCAACGTGGGGTTCGTGGGATCAGACACGTTTACCTACACTGCCACGGATGGCGAGGCCGCCACCCTCGCTACAGTCTTTGTCAACGTTAACGGCTCCATCATCGACCAGTTCCTGATCGCTTACGGCGACACCATCTCCGATGGCGTGCCTGGCGCAGGAGCCGGCAACATCGAAGTCGCGGGGGCAATGGATGTTTACACGTTCCAGGGCAACGCAGGCGATGAAGTGATTTTTGACGCGATGGTGGGCAGCACGGGGCAGTTCTGGCGGACGCTCGAAGCGCCGGATGGTACCGTGATCTTCGATACCTTTTATGTCGATCAGCAGGTGAGCCTTGCACAAACCGGCCCCTATACGCTAACCCTGAGAGGCTTCAATATCGCCACGTCGACCGGTACATACTCGTTTCGCTTGTTACTGGTCCCTGCACCGCAGGCATTCACAATTGCCCTGGGCGACACAGTATCCGATGGCGTGCCCGATCCCGGCGCAGGGAATCTCGAAGCCCCCGGTGCGCGTGACATATACAGGTTCGACGCCATCGCCGGACAGGAGATGATTTTTGATGCGCTGGCAGGCAACACGGGGCAGTTCTGGCGAACGTTGGAAGCGCCAGATGGCACGGTCGTGTTTGATGGCTTCTATGTCGATCAACAGGTAAGCCTGCCACAAACCGGCACCTACACGCTAACCCTGAGAGGCTATAGTGAAGTCTCAACTGGCGTGTACTCTTTCCAGCTTTTGTTGATCGCTACGACTCAGGAATTCACAATCGCTTTGGGCGACACGGTGTCAGATGGCGTGCCGGATTCAGGCGCAGGTAACATCGAAGCCCCAGGCGCTGTCGACATCTACCGGTTCGATGCATTGGCGACACAGGGTGCCATTTTTGATGCACTCATAGGTGATACAGGGCAATTCCGCTGGGCGCTGACCGCCCCTGATGGAACGTCGCTGTTCGACAGCATTTATGTTGACCACCAGGTGAACCTCCCACAGACAGGCACTTACATGCTGACTGTAACAGGTCTTCAAGTCACCAGTTTCGGAACCTATTCATTTGCGCTGCTGGAAGGGGTGAGCAACTCCAACCCGGTAGCAGCAGACGACAGCGCCACGACCGATGAGGACACGCCGGTCACCATCGACGTGCTGAGCAACGACAGCGATGTGGATGGCGATACCCTCGTGGTGGACACCCTCACCCCACCGGCCAACGGCAGCGCGACCATCAATCCCGACAACACCGTCACTTACACGCCCGCGCTCAACTTCAATGGCGGGATCAACTTCACCTACACCGTCTCGGATGGCAACGGCAGATCGGCAACAGCGACGGTGAACGTCACGATCAACCCGGTGAATGACAACCCGGCAGCAGCAGACGACAGCGCCACGACGGATGAGGACACGCCGGTCACCATCGACGTGCTGAGCAACGACAGCGATGTGGATGGCGATACACTCGTGGTGGACACCCTCACCCCTCCGGCCAACGGCAGCGCGACCGTCAATCCCGACAACACCGTCACCTACACGCCTGCGCTCAACTTCAATGGCGGGATCAACTTCACCTACACCGTCTCGGATGGCAACGGCGGATCGGCCAGTGCTACCGTGACAGTTGAGATCAACAGCTCCGGAGCTGGAATTGTGCAGATCGACATACTGCCGTTTTTCTGGCTAAATATCGTCAATCTGAATTCGGCAGGCGTTCTCCCTGTTGCGATCTTAAGCGATTCAGGTTTCGATGCTGCGTCCGTCAGCGTGGATTCCGTAACGCTGGCTGGAGCGTCGACTGTGCCGCCGGTGCCGGGCTGGCCCAAGTTCATCCAGCTTGATGTCAACCGTGATCGACGCAGGGACATCATCGTGTACTTCAACATTCAGGACCTGGCATTGACTCCGGGGATGACGGAAGCGACCTTATTTGGCGAAACGTTATCTGGGGTTGGATTCACGGGTACTGATCGGGTATATGTCGTGCCTTTGATGGCTCCACACCTGCTGGATCCGCGAGATGGTGAGACGGTCTATACGGATCGTCCCGTGTTCCACTGGTACCCTGTCGCGCTAGACACGTGCTATCGCATCCAGATCAACGATGCGCCGTTTAGCGCCGTTGAGCAGCCATTCCTGCAAGAAGCGACTGTCACGCTTCCACGCAACACGGCCACGCATTTGCCGGATGGCGTCTACTACTGGCGGGTGCGTGTCGGCGGGACGTGCGGTGTCTCGGACGGACCATGGAGCGCGCAGCGGAGCTTTACGATCCAGACAAACGATTGATTCGAGACTCACGGTCAGCACAACTGATCGGGAAAAGAAACTACCCCCGAGTTGACTGCCATCGTCGATTTCGGGGGTAGTCCGATCATCGCCTGGCGAAGTTGGTGCGGTTATGGTGCCGCGCCATTGCATGCACAGCGTTTTCGAGCAGATTCGCGATTTCTTCCGTGACATCCTCGAGTGTGAGGGTTCCTCCCTGTTCCAGGGCACGATGGTAACGCTCTGGGCCGAGGTTGTGCTCCAATTGTTCGTATACGGCGTCATCGAACAAAGATGGCGGTAGGAGTGAGAGATCGTTCGCTAACAGGCCAGCCCATTGGGCCGCCTGTTCATATTCACCGAGGCTCTGCCACAACACAACAGCGCTGGCGACTGCCTTCGCCATAAAATATGGGGTGCCCAGTTGTTTCGCGCTGTCAAGCGCATCAGCCAGCCGGTCATATGCGGCTTCCAAATCCCCCTCTTTTACGTGGACAAACACCATGTCATGGGCGACTTCGCACAGGCGCAAAAGATATCGAGCTTCACGAGCGATGCCAAGCGCTTCTTCAAAATGCACGAGCGCCGCAGTATAATCATCCTGCGTCGCCCTTGCCTGACCAAGACCATGCAAGCCATTCACAATAACCGATGGTGCAGACATAGCGCGTGCGATTTTGATTGCTTCTTCGTAATGTTCGCAGGCATTATCCAATCGACTTTGTGCTTTCTCGACATGTGCGAGGCTGAGCAAAGCGGGGGGCAAAAACCTCGTTATCCCCAGACTACGCGCCATTTTTAGGGCTTCCTGTGCATAGGTTTGCGCTGTTTCCAAATCATTCGTTGCCAGATAAGCCCCACTCAGCGACATGCGCGCCTCAAGTTCGGCCTGTTGGTGGTCTGTAGCGATGGCTGTGTTCAAATACTCCAGATAATATGCCCTGGCTTGTTGATAATCTCCCCTCACATTGGCAATACGCCCCAAACCCAACCAGGCCTGCCCCATTTCGTTAATCGCATCACATCGCCGCAGTGGTTCAATGCACCTGCGGAGTCCTTCCTCCGCTTTATCATAGTCACCACGAACAAAATCAGTGGCTCCCAGTATGAACTGAGCCCGTCCAAGTCCGAGATCATTCTGCGCTGCTTGAGCACGCACAAAGAGTTGATTTCCATAGTCCTCAGCGGAATCGGGAGTCTCAAGGGTTAGGCCCAAGAAACTTGCCTGATACAGTAAATTCAGCTCTGATTCGATGTCGTGAATCGCTCGCGCTGCGGCAAGGGCTTGCTGGACCCAGGCCAACTGCTCGGATGGGGTGAGTTGCACGCGCATAATGTCTGCTGTTGCCACAGCGAAAGCGGCGCATAATCTTGCGCGGTCAGAATCGATACCCTGCCCGGATGCTGACCAAGACTGCTGTTCTTTAACCTGCTCCCAATCATGCTGGATGATTCTGAGCCAATACTCCCGATTTCCAGGTCCGCGCCGAATAGCGGCACTCGCACGTTGCAACTTGTCACAGTAATAGTGAGCCAGGCGATATTTAGTTGCCTGTAATGGTGTCAATGCCGTCATGATGATACACTGTGCGCCTCACCAAGTAATGAACGGGCGTGCATCACAAGCAGCGCGTGCATCTGAAAGCGCCCCCCGCTGATAGGTTCGATCAGGCCGCGATTGACCAGGACCCGCGCGACCGGCCTGGGGTCCTCTATATCCCAGGCAACAGCCATCGCCTCCAGATCGAAGGTGGCGGGCTTGGGAACAAACAGGCCAAGATATGCAAATCGCTGGCGGGTTTCGTCGTTGAGTAAATCCGTACTGCGTTTGAGTAAGGCTGTAACGGTCGGCGAGGGATCGTGTTCCGCGCGGACCATATCGCTTGGGGGAGGCGCACTCAAAACAGCGGCCCCGGTTTTTAGTTCATCCAACAATTCTCGAACGCCCCACCCCAGGTGAGCCTCGCTGCGTAACAACCGCCCTGCAACCTGAATCGCCAGCGGTAATCCTTCCAGGTCGCGTACCAGTTCACGCGCTTCATCCGGACATTGCGCAACCACTTCCGGCGCGAGCTGCCCCAGGAGTGTGAGCGCCGCAGCTTCGGACAAAACAGGTAAGCGATACATGTCACTGGCTGTTGGCGCAAGTGCGCTGGCTACGTCATTTAGCCGGCTGGTCATGATCAACGCACATTGTTGCCCGCCAACACGAAATGGATTTGCATGTTCGACCTGCCACACATCATCCACGATGAGCAAAACGCGCCGATCACGGAGCATCGCAATGAGCTGGGCGGTCACCTCGTCAACCGGGCGCACCTGCCCCGGCTCGCTGATTCCTAACGCTTCTGCCCACACGGCGATTTCCTTCGGCAAACTGGGCTTTTCACCGAGTGAAGCCCACAGGACCCCGTCAGGAAATTGCTGCGCGATCTCCGCATCATGAGCCAACCCCGCAACCGTCGTGCTCTTGCCAACACCGGGCCATCCTTGAATGACTGTGACGGGTCTCATATCTGAATTGCCAATACCCACGCGGCGCTTGATTTCGTGGATCGCTTCCTCGCGCCCAACAGTAAGGGATGGCAGTGGTGGCATAACGCTGGAGACAGACGAAAACTTGCTCCCGCTTCTCTCCGGACTCGCGGGCAATCTGTTGTTTTGAATGGCTTCATAGAGCTGGATGGTCTCGTCATCTGGCAACGTGACCAGTTCGTCATCAAGTATCTGTACACACTGTTGGTATTGGCGCAAGGCTTTTGCCCGCTGGCCGCTCGCTGCATACAAGCTCATCAGTTGGCGATGAGCCGGCTCATGCAGCACATCGACTTCCAACCAGGCTTGCGCATACTTGATGGCCTGGTCGTAAGACTGCGTTTGAGCATAGTAATCGGAAAGGAGACGATGAAGGTTGGCAAACTCACGGCTTAACCACTCCTGTTGTGCCCGTTGCCAGTCTTCATATTCGACACTATCAGGCAGGCCAAACCCACCGAGGAAGTCGGCTGTGTAAAGGGCAATGGCTTCCTGGTAGCGCGGTATACATGCGTCACAAACGATATCCGGGCCATGTCCATGAGCTTTGTGTGTTCCCAAGAGGGCTATGAACACATTGACATCGACCCACAGAACATCAGATTTCAGCGCCAGCGCGTGGCGATCGGACTGGATCCATTCTGTGGGAACAACTGCTGTCAGGGTGTGTAGCGCGCTCCGCAGTGCAGAACGCGCATGATCACGGTCGAGATCGGGCCACAAGAGATTCGCAATGACATCGCGGCTCTGTTTACGGTCAATCAGGGCCAGATAAGCCACCAGGGCCAGCGCCTTACGCCGTTCAATAGTTACTGGATTGCCCTGATACTCCAGGCGAGGCATGCCGAATAGATAGAGCCGCAACTCGGCCATTTCAATGTCCTCGTATTACATGTTTATCATGGCAACTTACATCTTCAATACTACACGAATCTTTAGAGAAATAACCACACTGGAATGGGTTGCACTGGGTACTAAAACCATCCGGGTATGATAAGGACGCTGGCGACCGGGTGTTCGGATGGGTCCGGTTCGGCGTTCAAAGTTTCCTGATTTTTATGCCCTGCCTGATCTACCACACCATTAGCCAGACTTGTCTCACCTCTCCAGGCATACCCGAATTCACCCACGAGATCACCCCGCCGGGTGATGACCGTTCACCCAATCGCCCCGTATACTGCATGCATAACACCCTCCGAGAACAGGACATGACGCGATGAATCCCATCATAGAAACCCACCAACTGAAAAAAGAGTTCCGGGTGCGCCAGAGCAAGGAACGCCAACCGCAGATCATCGAAGCGGTCAAAGGGATCGATCTGGTGGTGCGCGCCGGGGAGATCTTTGGCTTTCTGGGCCCAAACGGAGCAGGCAAAACGACCACGCTCCGCATGTTGGCGACACTCATCCCGCCGTCGAGTGGGCAGGCGTCAATCGCCGGACACGATCTCGCGCGTGAAGCGAAGCAGATTCGCTCGTGCATTGGCTACGTCAGCCAGGCGGGCGGCGCCGACGTTACTGCGACGGGGCGTGAAAACCTGATGCTCCAGGCGCAGTTACACGGCTTGAGCCGCCGCGGCGCCGAACAGCACACGAATGCGCTGCTGGACGTCCTGGAATTGGAGGCGCTCGCGGACCGGCTGGTCAAAACCTATTCCGGCGGGCAGCGCCGCCGCCTCGATCTGGCATTGGGCATGGTCCACCGGCCCCGGCTGCTCTTTCTCGACGAGCCGACCACCGGCCTCGATCCGCACAGCCGCGCGCGGCTGTGGGACGAGGTACGCCGCCTGCGCGCCGACGGCACAACCATCTTCCTGACGACTCACTACCTTGAAGAAGCGGACGCTCTGGCGGATCGTCTGGGGATCATGGACGATGGCCTGATCGTGGCCGAAGGCACGCCGGAATCGCTCAAGCAGCAGATCGCGGGCGACGTGATCACGTTCGGCGTGAAATCGAACAACGGCACCCGCCAGAAGCTCGAAGCGCTGTTCTGCCAGCAGCCGTACGTGCGCGAAGTGCATCCCGCCGACAACCAGATTCAGCTTTACGTCGAGCGCGGCGAGGAAAACCTGCCCGCACTGCTCCACCTGCTGGATGCTGCCGGGTTGGCCGTTCAGCGGGTCGCGCTGACGCGCCCCTCACTGGACGACGTTTTTCTGCGCAAGACAGGCCGTTCGCTGCGTGAAGAGCACGCCTAGCCCATCACGACCACACAGGAGGAAATTACCATGTTCGGTTTCTGGCGTGAAACGCGCCTGATGATGGTTCGCAACCTGACCCGCTGGGCGCGCAATCCCGCCTGGCTGATGGTTGGCCTGTTCCAGCCCATCCTCTACCTGCTGCTGTTCGCCCCGCTGCTGGACAGCCTGCACATGCCGGGCGTGAATCAGGGAAACACGCTGAAGAGTTTCACCCCTGGCTTGCTGGTGATGCTGGCGATGAACGCCGGCTTCGCCGGGATGAACATCCTGGATGACTTGCACGACGGCGTGATCGAACGCCTGCGCGTGACGCCCGCCAACCGCCTGGCGTTGATCCTCGGCATCGTGTTGTGCGAGGTACTGATCGCGCTGCTCTCGTCCCTGCTGCTCATCCTGGCCGCTGTGCCAATGGGCTTCCGCGCCGACTGGCCGGGGATCGCCCTGCTCTTTGGGCTGCTGGTGCTGGTGCACACGATGATGGTATCCGCTTCCTACGCGGTGGCGCTGGCCATCAAGGATTCAAATGCGCTGGCGGCGATGGCGTCGGCGATCACTATCCCCCTGCTGCTGTTGTCCGGCGTGCTACTGCCGCTAACGCTAGCGCCCGCCAGCATCCGTACCATCGCCCACGCGAATCCGTTTTACTACGTGGTCGATGCGGCGCGCGCGCTGGCGAGTGGCGAATTCGGTAACCCGGACGTGCTGCGCGCGTTCGTCATCGTCGGGGCGCTGGCCGTGCTGGCGCTGCTGTGGGCCACACGCCGGTTCCGTCACGCAGTGGCCTGACCGCGTAGGATAATGCTAAGGTTAGCAATGAGGGCGGACATATTCTCCGCCCTCAGGACGTCAAACGATGCGTGAAATTCGACGACCCGCCGGGGCAATTCACGATCTCTTCCTGCGCACAAAGCTTATCCCGCCGCGCAGTCACGACAATCTGGTCGCGCGGGGCGCGCTGTGGGCGCGGCTGAATGCCGGATTAGGTGGCAAACTGACGCTGATCTCCGCACCCGCCGGGTCCGGCAAAACCACCCTGATCAGCCAGTGGTTAGCTACTCGCAGCGAGCCTGCCGCGTGGCTCTCCCTGGAAACCAGCGACAGCGACCCGGTCCGGTTCTGGCGATACGTCGTGGCGGCCTGTGAAGCGTTCAGTCCTGACGTGGGCCGGAACATTTACCCGCTGCTGGAACGCCCCCAGCGCGATCTGGCCGAAGTGATCCCGACAGCGCTGATCAATGCGCTGGCGCAAGCGAACGGGCCGTTCATCCTCGCCCTGGACGACTACCATACCATCACGTCCCAGGTCGTCCACGACTCGCTGGCCTACCTCATCGACCACCTGCCCCCCAGCCTGCACCTGATCCTGATCACGCGCCACGATCCGCCGCTGCCGCTGGCTCGCCTGCGCGCTCGCGATAATCTGAACGAGTTTCGTAACGGCGATCTGCGCTTCTCGCGCGCCGAAATCGGGCGTTTCTTTGAGCAGAGCGTTCACCTGTCGCTACCGGGCGAGACGATCGATCACCTCGAAACCCGCACCGAGGGCTGGTGCGCGGGGCTGCGCCTGATCGCACTGGCGCTACTCCGCCGCGAGCCGCAGGAAGTCGAATCATTCCTGCAGAGCCTGGGCGGAACGCATCGCCCGATCCTCGATTACCTGGTCACAGACGTGCTCTTCGCGCAGCCCGCCGAGATCCAGGCGTTCTTGCTGCAAACCTGCTTTCTCAAGCGCCTGACCGGTTCGCTGTGCGATGTCGTAACGGGATCGACGGACAGCGCCGAGCAGTTGGAAGAACTCGAAGCGGCGAATGTTTTCCTGGTATCGCTGGGCGGCGGCTGGTATCGCTATCACCCGCTCTTTGCCGAAGCCATGCAGCATTACGCACAGCGCCAACTTGATGACGCAAATCATCACGCGCAGCTCGAACGGGCCAGCACCTGGTACGAGCAGCACGGTTTCCTCGCTGAGGCCGTCGACGCCGCCCTGGACGCCCGGGCATTTTCGCGGGCCGCTGCCTTGATCGAGCACCTGCTCACGGATGATTTCCCGAATGAACTGGTCACTTTGCGGGGCTGGATCGAACGCCTCCCGGCAGAGATTCTGCCCGACCATCCGGAGATCGCGTTCGCCTACGCAGCGGCGATCCTTTTCACGCCGGAGCGCCATTTGCGCCCCACCCTGGCCGCAGTGGACCGACCGCTGCGGATGGCCGAACGGCGTTGGGAGGCGGAAGATAATCACGAGCAGTTGGGACGGGTCGCGGCCCTGCGCGCGATGACCTCGATGTGGCAGGGCGATATGCCCGAAGCCTACGTCCTTGCTCATGAGGCGCTGCGGCTGATTCCGGAGAGCAGCCCCGATCTGTGGCGCAGTTCTGCGCTGATCCTGGCGAGCAGAGAGGCGCTCGACGCGGGCCAGTTGAACGCCGCCCAACGGTTTGCCCTGGAAGCCCGCGCTCTCAACGAAGCCGCCCGCAACCCCGACGGGACGCGAGCCGCCACGATCATCCATGGCACCATCTGTTACGAGCAGGGACAGCTTCACCAGGCCTTTCACCTGCTCCAACAAATCTTGACTCAGGTGCAGGGCGGCAACCAGTACGAAGCCATCTCAGATCGGGGTTACATCTTTTGGGGCCTGGGGCTGGTCGAGTTCGAGTGGAATGACCTGGACGCGGCCCGCCAGCACACAGCCGACGCGGCCCGTATCGGAAAGCAGATCGCCGACATCCATCTGGAAGTGCTCGCCACGATCCTGCTGGCCCGGGTCGAGCATGCCCAGGGCCGGAACAAACAAGCGCAACATCGGCTGGAGGCTTTAGTCAGTGCCGCACCGCCCGGCGATCTGCTGTGGAGCATCCAGGCCTGGCAGGCGCAGTTGGCCCTGGCTGGAGGCAACCTGCCCCTGGTCGAGCTATGGCGGGCACGCCGGGCCTGGCGTCAGGAAACAGCGCTGTCTCCCGCGCTGATCGCGCAGGAAAACCTGCTCATGGCGCGACTCCACCTGTTGAACGAGCAGCCCGAAGCCGCGCTTGACATACTGGAACAGTGCCGCGCCGAAGCTCACGCCGCCGGGTGGACCCGCACTGAGCTGGAAGCATCCCTGTTGATCGTCCAGGCCCATCATCTGCTGGGCGATGCGGAGAGCGCTCGCTCGCTGCTCAGCCGTGCGCTGGCGCTGGCGCAGCCGGAAAATATCCGGCGACTCTTCCTGGATGAAGGCGAGCCGCTCGCCGCTGCCATTCATGCGGCGCTGCCTGAAATGACGGATAAACGGCTATTATCCTTTGCGCGCGCCCTGTTGGTCGATCTTGCGCAAACCGGACACCATGCGGGCTCCGCCGACGCGCTGCCTGACCCGCTCAGCGCGCAGGAACAGCGCGTGCTGCGCCTGCTGGCAGCGGGACTCTCCAACGGGGAAATCGCGCAGGAGTTGGTCGTTTCCACCAATACCATCAAATCGCAGCTCAGAAGCATTTATCGCAAACTGAATGTGAGCAGCCGCGAAGAAGCACGCGAAGCCGCTCATGATTTCCATCTACTTTGATGAAACGAGGCGAATGAGATGACCACACGCACGATTATTGTGGGGGAACATCCGACGGTTATCGTCCGCGCAGGTGGCAGCGCGCGCATCGAAGGCGCCAACACCGACCGGGTCGCGGCGAGCACCGAAAGCCGCTGGGGGCTGAAGGTCGAGCGGCGCGGGGATCGCATCGAGGTCGAAGCGGGTGGTAGTTGTACCGTGCGCGTACCGTTTGCCAGCGAAATAAGCGTGTACACTGGCAAAGACGCCGAAATTCTCGATATTCGAAACCGGATCGCGATCGCCAGCGTCGGGGGCCATCTGACTATCGAACGCGCAAAACGGCTGGCTCACGCTCAAAGTGGACGCTCCATGACGATCGACTGCGAGGAATTCGAGGCAGACAGAGTCAAGTTCGAGGCGGGTGGGAACATTCGCTGTCATTTCGCCAATCTGGCTGACACCCGGGTCATGATTCAAGACCTGGGCGGCAAGTGGGAACTTGGATTTGGTAGCAAGCGGCGAACGCTTCAACTCAAAGGCGGCGGTGACGTGACGCTGGTCACCGGCCAGACTCCCGACGAACTGCCGGAAGTGTTCGGGCAGATCGAGGGTCCTGATCACAGTGAGCAACCGGATCCAAATAGCCAGGAATAAAACGCCCTGGCAAACGACCCAGGGCCGGGTGTGTATTCCTTATTCGGGTGGCCTTCGCAGCTCGTTTGAGGAACAGCGGATTCGTTTTTGAACGGGGGTATTCTGCACGACGATTCACAGGATCATCAGGTCGGATACGTTAAGTCCCCACGACAGGCGTAATCCACCGCTCGCTGCCTGTCCCACGCTGCCGGATACTGTCGCTGGAGAGGCCGTGCCGCCCGCGCTCACCGGGTCATAGATTGACTTTGGATCGGCGGGGCCCCTATAATGAAATCAATCGCATTCCATTGAAGCATTGCATTGTCGCGCCGAGACTCTCACGGAGGCGCGATGGCGAACCCGACTCTCACCCCAACTCGCTCCGCCGTCAGCACTGTGATGGTGGTCGGCGGCGGAATAGGTGGAATGCGTGCCGCCCTGGACCTGGCAGACGCCGGCCTCAAAGCGGTCGTCGTTGAACAGAGCTCGTGTTTGGGGGGCCGGGTCGCCCAACTGGGGTATATGTTCCCCCAGCATGACTGTGTCTTGTGCCGGGGTACGCCTGATCATGGGTACGGCTGTACACGCCCTTCCATCTCTCCTGCGTATATCCAACAGAACCAACACCCGAATATCGAAATACTGACCAATGCGCATGTCGTCGATGTTGTTGGGCAGGCAGGCGATTTCACGATTTCACTCCGTCAGGAACCACGATACGTGGACGTGGCGCGGTGCATCAACTGCGGACACTGTGCCGAGGTATGCCCGGTAGACCTGCCCGATGGGTACCAGCAGAACATGGTGACGCGCAAAGCAGCCCATAAGGTCACGGCGCGGGCAGCCCCTGACGCGTACACCATCGAGCGAGGCGCCTATTGTGACGAGTGCGGCAAGTGCGTCGAGGTGTGTCCGAGTGGGGCCATCGATCTTGACGCGCAGCCCCGCTTGCTGACCATCCAGGCCGGTGCCATCATCCTGGCGCTCGGTTTCGACGTCTACGATCCAACCGGGCTGGAAGAGCTGGGCTATGGGCGCTATCCGAACCTGTTACATGCCATGCAGTACGAGCGGCTCGCGAGCCGCTCCGGCCCGACGGAGGGCATCATCGCCCGCCCATCGGATGGGCGCAATCCTCAATCCATCGCCTGGTTGCAGTGCATCGGATCGCGCGATCAACAGCACTCGTATTGCTCGTCCATCTGCTGCATGTATGGCACCAAAGAAGCCATGCTCGCCAAGCAGCGGCTTGGTAAAGACGTGGCGTGCACGGTCTTCATCATGGACGAGCGTGCCTTCAATAAAGAGTACAGCACGTACTTCGCCAGGGCGCGCGACCAGTATCACATTCGTTATGTCCACTGCCGGGTTTCGGCCATCCGCGAAGACCCAGCCACTCACGACCTCATCCTTCACTATGCGACAGCCGATGGCAACCTAACCGAGGAGCGTTTCGAGGCTGTGGTGCTGGCAACGGGGCTTCGCCCGCCGGCCTCGGCGCGACACCTGGCCGATCTGCTCGACATTGAGTTGAACCAACACGGCTTCTGCCACACCGACAAGTTCACGCCGCTCCAGACATCGCGTCCCGGCGTGTTCGTCTGCGGCGCGTTTTCGTCGCCCAAAGAGATCGCCGAGACGATCATCGACGCCAGCGGCGCAGCCGGCGAGGTCATGCGGCTGCTCGGTGATCGCCTGAATTCGTATCCGTTCACGCGCGAATGGCCGTTCCTTTCGGTCAACGATCTGCCGCGCGAACAGGACGTGTCAGTGGCATCCCCTCGCATCGGAGTCTTCACCTGTTCGTGCGGCGGTACGATCGGCGCCGTTCTCGATCTAGAGTCTTTGAACCAGCGAGCGCGGCAGTTGCCGGGTGTGACACTGGCTGAGACGGTGGAGTACGCGTGCTTCCGTGAAACGCTGGAGCACATCCAGGCGCGGATTGAAACCGGCGAGTTGAATCGCGTCGTGATCGCCGCGTGTAGCAATCGCACCCACGAGGCTCTGTTCCAGCGACGGGCGCGCATGGCCGGTTTGAACCCGTACCTATTGGAAGTAGTCAACCTGCGTGAGCAGTGCAGCCAGGTTCACCTCGATCAACCCGAATTGGCAAACCGCAAGGCGGCGGAGTTGGTCCGCATCGCCGTTGGGCGTGTGCGAGCCAGCGTCCCCGTCCACAAGAATAAGCATCGCTGCCACCCAAGCGCGCTGATCATCGGCGGGGGTGTCACCGGCATGACTGCCGCGCTGGCCATCGCTGACAGCGGCTACGACGTGCACCTGGTCGAGCGATCGGAGATGCTGGGCGGCAACCTGCTCAACCTGTATTATGTGGCGGAGGGCTATAACCCCCAGCGCCTGCTGCGCGATCTCGTCAACCGCGTGCGCGCCCACCAGCGGATCACCACCTATACCCGGACCGAGGTAGTGCGGCACTGGGGCCATGTCGGCTATTTTCGCGCCGTGCTGCGATCGACGCCCCTCGCGGGCGACACGACTGAAACGCAGATCGAACACGGCGTCACCATCGTCGCAACCGGCGCCCGCGAAACCACCGACCATCCGTGGCTTGCGCTACCCCAGGTGATCACCCAGCGCGAGTTAGAGGAGATGATCATCCACCAGCCCGAAGCGATCATGCGCCTGCAGGACGTCGTGATGCTTCAGTGCATGCGTCCCCCTGGCACGATGGAATACTGCTCGCGCGTGTGCTGCACCAACGCGATGAAGAACGCGATCCGGCTCAAGTTGTTCAAGCCGGACTGCCGGATCACCGTTGTCTACAAGAACATTGTCACGTACGGGTTCCGCGAGGAGTTCTACACGCAGGCGCGCCAGCATGGCGTGATCTTCGTCCGCTACACCGACGACTGCCCTCCAACCCTCGTCCAGGATGGTGAGCGCCTGCACGTGCGCGTGCGCGACCCGGCCCTCGACCGCTGGCTGGACCTGCCCGCCGATCTCGTGCCGATGAGCATGGCCGTCGCCCCCAGCGAAGGAACCCGCGCCCTGGCGCAGATGTTGCGCGTTCCACTGTCTAGCGAGGGTTTCTTCGAGGAGGCACAGATCAAGCTGCGCCCGATGGACTTCATGCGCGAGGGGATCTTTCTGGCCGGGATGGCGCATTATCCGAAGTTCGTCGAAGAGAGCATCAGCCACGCCCTGGCCGCGGCTGCGCGCGCCCTGCCCCTGTTGTCGCAGCAGTCGCTGTACCTGGGCGGAATCGTGGCACAGGTTGATCCGGCCAGGTGTGTCGGCTGCCTGACATGCACGCGCACCTGTCCGTTCGCCATTCCGCAGGTCATTCAGCAGGAAGACCGGCATGGCGTGGGTGGGCTGGGCGGCGCCGCGTTCATCGATCCCACTGAGTGCCAGGGCTGCGGCACGTGTACTGGTGAGTGCCCGGCCAATGCCATTCAGCTCGTGAATTACACCGACGAGCAGATCATGCTGCACGCGATTGGAGGATTGGGCAGTTGGCTGCCCGCCGAGGTGGTGACATGAGTGCCCCCCACAGCAGCAACGGTTTCGAGCCCGAGATCACCGGGTTCTACTGCATCTACTGCGGCTACATGGCGGCGGACACGGCGGGCGCGCTGGGCGTTCAGTATCCGGCCAACGTGAAGTTTGTCAGGCTGCCCTGCACCGGCAAGACTGATATCAGGTACTTGTTGGAAGCATTCGAGCAAGGCGCAGACGGTGTCTATCTCGTTGCCTGCCCGATCGGCAACTGCCACCATGTGCGCGGCAACGAGCGCGGGCGGGCGCGCGTGGCGCGCGCCAAACACGTTCTCGAGGAGATAGGCCTGGGCGGTGAGCGCCTGGAGATCTTTTTCATGTCGGGCAGCCAGGCACACGCATTTGCCGAAGCGGCCCGCACTATGACCGAGCGCATTCGTCGGCTGGGGCCCAACCCATTGAAACCTGCCGGGCCGCCGCGCCCGCCGGCTGACGAGCCTGATGAGGACATTAGCTTCCGCGGGCGGCGCCCCGATCCCGCTCCGTGAAAGGAATCATCTATCGATCAAATCGTCCGCGAGACTGACTTTGAGGAAACGCCGCGTGGACAGACTGTCGCAAGAGAGAATGAGTGAGCAGTTGGAGGCTCAAGCCCCGGTCGGCGCCGTCATGGTAATCGGCGGCGGTATCGCCGGAATGCAGGCGTCGCTCGACCTGGCCGAGCAGGGATTCAAGGTTTTGCTGGTCGAAGCCCAGTCCGCCATCGGCGGCAAGATGGCCCAGCTAGACAAAACCTTCCCCACCAACGACTGCGCCATGTGCACGATCTCGCCCCGACTGGTCGAGACGGGTCGCCATCCCAACATCGAGATCATGACCCAAACCGAGGTTCTCGGCGTGACCGGGCACGCAGGCCATTTTCGCGTGCGACTGCATCATCATCCGCGCTACGTAGACCCCGACAGGTGCATCGGCTGCGGCGACTGCGTCCAGGTGTGCCCCGTGATCGTGCCGGACACGTTCAACGAGGGTCTGTCACCGCGCCGGGCCGTCTTCAAGCTCTATCCCCAGGCTATTCCCAACGCGTTCGCCATCGAGAAGCTCGGCATCGCTCCGTGCCGGGACGCGTGTCCCGCCGGGCAGCGCGCGCAGGGTTACATCGCCCTGATCCGCGAAGGGCGCTGGCACGACGCGCTGCGCGTGATCAAGATGGACAATCCATTCCCCGGTATCTGCGGGCGCATCTGCAACCATCGCTGCGAAACCGCCTGCAACCGCGGCCTGGTCGATGAACCGATCAACATCCGCGCTCTGAAGCGCTTCATCACCGACAAGGTCTACGCCGAGCCGCGCCCGCCCGTCGAGCCGGTCCCACGCCTTCACGGCCAGCGGGTCGCGATCATCGGCGCGGGGCCATGCGGCCTCACCGCCGCGCAAGACCTGGCACTGGCCGGGTTTGGCGTGACGGTTTTCGAGGCGATGCCCGTCGCGGGTGGCATGCTGCGGCTGGGCGTGCCGGAGTTTCGCCTGCCGACCGCGATTATCGAGCGCGAGGTGCAGGATATTGTCGATCTGGGGATTGACCTGCGGCTAAATCACCGGGTCGATAACCTGGACGATCTCTTCGCCGAGGGGTTCGACGCCGTCCTGATCGCGGTGGGCGCGCACGAAGGGATTCGCCTGCCCATTCCGGGCAGCCGCCTGGACGGCGTGCTGATCAACACGCAGTTTCTGCGCGACGTGCGCCTGGGGCGATACCGGAGAGGCGGCGCGGTCGATGCGCCCCCGCTGGGCCGGCGCGTGTTGGTGCTGGGCGGCGGCAACGTGGCGATTGACGTGGCGCGCAGCGCGCTCCGCCTGGGCTGCGACGTGCACCTGGCGTGCCTGGAAGGTCGCGACGCGATGCCAGCCCATGCCTGGGAAGTCGAAGCGGCTGAGCGCGAGGGCGTGACGTTGTATCCTGGCCGGTCGTTCGAGCGCGTTGTCGATGATGGCAGCGGGCAGGCATGCGGCGTGGAATGCCAGTTGGTGCAGTCGTTCAACTTCGACGAAACCGGGCAGCTTCACGTCGAAAAAACTCCCGGATCTGAGCACGTCATCCCGTGCGACACGGTGATTTTCTCCGTGGGGCAGCGTGCCGGGCTGGCCTTCATCCCCGATGACGCAGGCGTAGGCTTGACGCAGCAGGCGACGATAGCCGTGAATCCCAACACCCTGGCTGCCACGCGCGAGGGCGTGTTTGCCGCCGGGGACAGCATCTCCGGCACGGCATTCGTGATCGAGGCGGTCGACAGCGGGCACCGGGCCGCGCGCTCGATCATTCGCTATCTGCAAGGCGAGCACCTGGAGCCGCCGCCCAGGCCCGCGCTGCCCATCGTCAGGTTGACCGCTGAAGAACTGGCTGGCCGCCTCGCTCGTGGTGAGATCGTGCGACAGGGGCGCGTCCCTCTGCCAGAGCTGCCAGTACACCAGCGCATCGATAATTTTGCGGAGGTCGAAGGCAGTTATGATGACGTGTCCGCCCAGCTCGAAGCGGCGCGGTGTTTGGCGTGTGGCGTCTGTTCGGAATGTATGAGCTGCGTGTTCGCGTGCGGGGTGAACGCTATTGATCACGACATGGTGGCCCGCGAGGCAGCGGTCGACGCCGGCGCGATCATCCTCGCGCCGGGTTACCAGGTGTACCGCGCCGAGCTGTCCGAAGAATACGGCCTGGGACGCTACCCCAACGTGATCACCGCGCTCCAGTTCGAGCGGCTGCTATCCGCATCCGGCCCGACGCTGGGCCACATCTACCGCCCCTCCGACCAGCAGCCGCCCCGGCGAATCGCCTTCCTGCAATGCGTTGGCTCACGCGACCAGAGTCATGATTATTGCTCGGCGGTGTGCTGTATGTACGCCACCAAAGAAGCGGTGATGGCAAAAGAGCACAACCCGGACCTCGACATTCACGTTTTCATGATGGACATGCGCGCATTTTCAAAGGGGTACTGGGACTATTTCGAGCGCGCGCGGACCCGCTATGGCATCCACTACACGCGCTGCCGGGTCGGGGCTGTGAACGAAGATCCGCACACACACAACCTGATCCTGCGCTACCAGGATGATACGGGCGCGCTCCACCGCGAGCAGTTCGACCTGGTCGTGCTCTCGGTTGGCATGGAGATCTCGCCAGCCGTGCGCGAGTTGGGCCGCCGGCTGGGCATCGAGCTGGACGAATACGGCTTTTGCCACACTGTCCAGTTCAACCCGCTGGAAACCAGCCGCCAGGGGATCTACGCAGTCGGCCCGTTCCGCGGACCGAAAGATATCCCGGAGTCGGTCGTCGAGGCGAGTGGCGCCGCCGCAGCCGCCGCCGCCCAGATCCACGGCGCGCGCTTTACGCTCACGACGGCGCCGGAGTATCCGCCCGAGCGCGAAGTTGCGGGCGAGCCACCGCGCATCGGCGTATTTGTGTGTCACTGCGGCTCGAACATTGGCGGCTACCTCGACGTGCCCGGCGTGGCCGACAGCGCGCGGGCGCTGCCGGGCGTCGTCCACGCCGAAGATAATCTCTACACCTGCTCACAGGACAGTATCGCCCATATCGCCGAACAGATTCAGGCACACGGACTCAACCGCGTGGTGGTTGCGAGCTGCACGCCGTTGACTCACGCGCCGTTGTTCGAAGACTGTCTGCGCAGCGCCGGGTTGAATCCGTTCCTTTTCGAGATGGCCAACATCCGCAACCAGTGCTCATGGGTCCACTCCAACGATCGCGCCGCCGCCACAACCAAAGCCCGCGACCTGGTCCGGATGGCGGTCGCGCGCGCGGAGCTGTTGGAGCCGCAGCCGACAGTGAGTGTGCCGGTCCAGCAGAGCGCGCTGGTCATCGGCGGGGGCGCGGCAGGCATGGCCGCGGCGCTCGCACTGGCCGATCAGGGATTCCCGGTGCACCTGGTCGAGCGAGACGGAGAGCTGGGCGGCAACCTGCGCGCTGTGTTAAGGGGCCACAACAGCCGGGATCCCCAGCGCATATTGAACGAGCTGGTGGGCTGCGTGGGTGCAAGCCCGCTGATCACGACCCACCTGAACAGCCGCGTTGTGTCAACCGGCGGCTTCAAGGGCCGCTTCGAGAGTACCATTGAGCATGCGGATGGCCGCCGGATGGCGATCCAACATGGCGTGACTATCCTGGCAACCGGCGCGGAGGAATACCGCGGCCCCGACTATGGCTACGGCAGCGATCCGCGCATCTTCACGCAGCAGGAATTCGAAGCGCGGCTCGCCAGCGACGAAAGCCCGCCCGGCTCGGTCGTGATGATTCAGTGTGTCGGCCCGGCGGAGCATTTCTGCGCCCGCATCTGCTGCACCGTCGCGCTGAAAAACGCGCTGGCGCTCAAAGAGCGCAACCCAGACGCCGAGGTGATCATCCTGTACCGTGACCTGCGCGTTTACGGGTTCAATGAGCGGTTATACACGGCAGCGCGCGAGCGCGGCGTAATTTTCGTTCGCTACGACGACGGCAGCCGCCCGCAGGTGATGGCTGACGGCGCTTTGACAGTGCATGCCTGGGATCACGCCCTGGGGCGCCCGCTGCGCCTGCAGCCGGACCTCGTGGTGCTGAGCATGCCAGTTGTGCCGCGCGCAGATGCAGGCGATGTGGCGAACCTGTTCAAGGTGAGCATCGACGCCCACGGCTTCTTCCTCGAAGCGCATGTCAAGCTGCGTCCGGTAGACTTCGCTTCGGATGGCGTCTTCATGGCGGGGATGGCGCACTATCCCAAGCTGCTCGACGAGAGCATGGTCCAGGGCCAGGCGGCGGCAGCGCGGGCGGCGCGCGTGCTCAGCCGCGAATCGCTGGAGGCAGGCGGGCGTGTGGCCGTGGTGGATGAAGCGCGCTGTACCGGCTGCCTGACCTGCGTGCGCATCTGTCCGTTTGGGGTGCCCGAAGTGAAGCCGGACCGGATGGGCGTGGGGAATATCCTGGGGGCAGCGCACATCGAGGCGGCGGTTTGCCAGGGTTGTGGCTCGTGCGTCGCGGAATGTCCGGCGCAGGCTATCCAGCTCATGCATTACACCGACGCGCAAATGGCGGCCAAAGCGAGCGCCCTGCTCAACCCACCGCCGAAATTCGCGCTGTAGGGCAAGGTGAAACTGCCCTGAACGGACAGAGTTCAGACATGAGGAATGGAGCGTAGTCGCAATGGACAGCCCACAACTGCACATCATCGCGTATTGCTGCGAGCACTGCGCCTACGCGGCGGCGGACCTGGCGGGCGGGCTGCGGATGCAGTATCCGCCGGAGGTCAATATCGTGCAGATTCCCTGCACGGGCCGGATCGACGTGCTGACGGTGCTGCGCGCCATCGAGGACGGTGCCGACGGCGTGATGGCTGCCGGTTGACTGCCCGGCGACTGCCATTACCTGGAAGGTAATGCCAACGCCAAACGCCGGATGGCGCACATTCAGGATCTGCTCACCGCGATCGGCCTGGAGTCAGACCGGGCGCAGATGTTCAACATGTCGGCGGCTATGGCGAGCGCCTTCGTCACCGTCGCACAGGAGATGACCGAGCGTATTGCCCGGCTGGGGCCGAATCCGCTGCGAGGCCCGCTGGACACACTGACCGACTCTGAGCGTGGAGAGTGACCGATGATTGTCGCCGAACAAAAATCACTGGATGAGATTAAGAGCCTGATCGGCGACGCCGAGCGGGTGTTGGTGGTCGGGTGCGGCACATGTGTCACAGTCTGCTTTGCCGGGGGCGCGCGTGAAGCGGCCATCGTGGCGGCCTCGCTGCGAATGGCGACCAAGCTCGACGGCAACGGAAAAGACGTGACCGATGTGACGGTCCAGCGACAGTGCGAGTGGGAATACCTGGACGAGATCACCGAGCAGATCGAAGGGGCGGATCTCGTCCTGTCGTTGGGCTGCGGCATCGGCGTGCAGGCGATTGCCGAGCATTTTCCGCGCAAATGGGTCGTGCCGGGCCTCAACACCAGCTTCATGGGGCTGCCCACCGAGCAGGGTGTGTGGGCGGAACGCTGCGCGGCGTGTGGCGACTGCGTGCTGGGCCTCACCGGCGGGATTTGCCCGATCGCGCGGTGCTCCAAGTCGCTGCTCAACGGGCCATGTGGGGGATCGGAGGGCGGGCACTGCGAGATCAACCCCGATATTCCCTGCGCCTGGCAGCTCATTTACGACCGGCTGAGCGCCCTGGGGAAGCTGGACCTACTGATGGCGATCCAGCCGCCGAAGAACTGGAAGACGTCCCGCGACGGCGGCCCACGCAAGATCGTCCGGGACGACCTGCGCCTGGGCGCAGAGGAGGAATGAGCCATGGCTGAGTCTCAAGCCAGCACCGGAAATGGCTACCTGGCAGGCTCGAACCTGGAGCGCCTGCTGCGCCGTGGACATTTCGCCGTCACCGGGGAGCTTGGCCCGCCGCAAAGCGCGGATGGGACCGTGATCCGCCAGAAAGCCGCCCTGCTCAAAGGCTGCTGCGACGCGGTGAATATCACCGACAACCAGACGGCCATCGTGCGCATGTCCAGCATTGGCGCGGGCACGATCGTCGTGCAGGAGGGCCTGGAACCGATCATCCAGATGACCTGTCGCGACCGCAACCGGCTGGCGATCCAAGCCGACCTGTTGGGCGCGTATGCGTTGGGAATGCGCAACGTGCTGTGTCTCTCGGGCGATCATCAGAGCTTCGGTAACCATCCCACCGCCAAGAATGTGTTCGACATCGACTCGATTCAACTGGTTCACATGGTAGCCGGGATGCGCGACAAGCGGATTTTCGAGTGTGGCGAGGAATTCAAGGGGCAGGAGCCGCGCTTTTTCGTTGGCGCGGCAGCGGCTCCGTTCGCCGATCCGGTGGCGTACCGGCCCTACCGGCTGGCGAAGAAGATCAAAGCCGGGGCCAACTTCATCCAGACCCAGCTAATCTACGACATTGACGCGTTCGGGGTGTTTATGGAGAAGGTCCGGAACCTGGGACTGCACGAGCAGACCTATATCCTGGCCGGGGTTGGACCGCTGAAAAGCCCCGGCATGGCGCGCTACATGAAGAACAACGTGCCCGGCCTGCTCGTGCCCGACGCGCTGATTGATCGCATGGTGCAAGCCGGAGCCGCGTGGGACAAGCCGCGAGACGAACTCACGAAAGAGGATAAGCGTGCGCGCTCCGCTGCCTGGAAGGACGAAGGCATCAAAATCTGCATCGAGCTGGTCCAGCAGATCCGGCAGATCGAAGGTGTGGCTGGCGTCCACATCATGGCGATCGAGTGGGAGGAGGCCGTCAGACCCATTGCCGACGGCGCAGGGCTGCTCCCACGCCCGGTCATCGACGAACCGGTAGCCTAGGAGGCCGCGATGAACGAGCCGCAACCGACCGGTAGCATGTCGATCAACACACACCTGGCCCGCCGGGTACAACAGGAACTGGGGCAAAATGTGTACCTGTGCTATCAGTGCGTCCGGTGTACCAGTGGATGCCCCGTCAGCGATTTCTTCGACTGGCAGCCCAACCAGATCATGCGCGCGGTGCAGCTCGGCCAGGACGACATCGCTCTGCACGCCCAGACACCCTGGCTGTGTGCCGCCTGCCAGACCTGTAACACCCGCTGCCCCCAGGGCCTGGACATCCCGGCGATCATGGAGTTCCTGACGCGCGAGAGTCGGGCGCAAGGCATTGAGCCCCAGGTGCCCGAAGTCAACATTTTCAACGAGGCGTTCATGCGCGAGATCCGCTTGTGGGGCCGGGCATATGAGCTGGGCCTGATGGCCGAGATGAAGCTCCGCACCCGCGACCTGACGGGCGACATGGACCTGGGCATCAAGATGCTGCGGAAGCGCAAATTGTCGCTGCTGCCGGGGACCGGGCATAAATCCCGGCGCAAGATCGAACCCCTGCCGGGCGCGGCGAGCGCCGTCGCCTACTATCCCGGCTGCTCGCTGCATTCCACCGCCCGCGAGTTTGACGTTTCGACGCGCGCGGTCTGCGAGGCGCTGGATATCGCCTTGATCGAGCCGCGCGGCTGGGTGTGCTGTGGCAGCTCAGCGGCCCACCGGGCCGATCCGGACACCGCGGTCAGCCTGCCGACCACAAACCTCGCGATCATCGAGCAGAGCGGCTTCACCGAAGTCACCATGCCGTGCGCGGCATGTTTCAGCCGGCACAAGGCAGCCCAGCACGCAATCCGGCACGACGATCACGCAAGAGAGGTCGCAAACCGAGCCGTAGGGTATCCCTATCGCGATACGGTGCAGGTCAACACGCTGATCCAGACCATCCTGCAGCGCGTTGGGCCAGAGCGCATCGCTGAAAAGATCCAACACCCGCTCACCGGCCTGCGCATCGCGTGTTACTACGGGTGTCTGCTCACTCGCCCGCCCGAGGTCACACAGGCGCCGCATCCGGAATACCCGGTCGATATGGACGCGATCATAACGGCCCTCGGCGCGACCACGGTCGATTGGTCGTATAAGACGACCTGCTGCGGGGCTGCCCACTCGTTGACTCGTCCGGACATTGTGCTCAAGCTCAGCGGCGACCTCATCCACCACGCCCGCGACGCAGGTGCGGACGTCATCGCCGTCGCGTGTCCCTTGTGCCACATGAACCTGGACGCGCGTCAGTTCCAGATGGGACTGGCCGAGGCGACGCCGGTTCTCTACTTCACGCAATTGATGGCTCTGGCCCTGGGACTGCCGGTCAAAAAGGCAGCGCTGGACAAAAATCTCGTCGATCCGCGCCCCTTGCTGCGCGACAAGGGCGTGTTGGATTTATACCACTAGACCCCCCAGCCCGCGTCGCGCGGTTGCCGGGCTGGGGGCACGCACCCAAGAATCGCCGGAGTCGATCCCGGCATCCTCCCCGACCTCACGAGTTTTGCGTAGGATGCCCCCCATGATCACGGTCGATTTGTTCGAGGTTTTGCAGGCAGCATGGCAGGCGCTCTGCGCTGACTATGATGTGACGGCGGAACTGCCCGATTTTGGGGCGATCTTCGATGGTGTGGATCCTGGGAATCCGCCGGAAGCGGCACGCGTGATGCTTGGCAATATGCTCTGCGAAATGATGGAGTGCGTGAGCCGGTTCTCGCCCTGGTACAAGCGTCCGGCACGTGCCTTTGGTATTGAGCTGCGGCGCAATGCTGTTACCCAATCCAGCCAGTGGATCCTGTCGACCGATGCCCTGCGAGCGAACGCGCCGTTGCTGGCATCCCTGGAGCGCGCTATCGAGCACAACAAGAGCGTAATTCTGGCGACACGCTTTCTCGACGACCTGGAACTGGAGGAACAGCGCGACGATCCGTGCCTGATGGTGACGTGCCGGTGCGATCCGCCGCGGGGCATCCTGATTCACCGGTCTGTCGCCGGGCGTGTTCAGATCATCTGCGACGCGTGCAGGCAGCCGTTTGAGTGAAAGGCCATTCGAGAAAACCTCATATTCTCGCTGGTAGAGCACTCAATGGGCCGAACCTCGTCTTTTTCACCCTTCCCTCGTTGGGGAAGGGAAGCGGACCCGAAGGGTGCGCGGGGATGGGGGTTCTCAAACGGTCTCTGAAAGTGCGTCCGATTGCCACCTGTGATGGTGACCCTGGCAGCGCTCAGTCACCAGGATCACCATCCAATTTACGACCCTAACTGCACCCGGCGCAGCAACTGCGCGTTGACGGCTACGATCACTGTGCTCAGCGACATGAACAATGCGCCAACTGCCGGGGACAGAAGGATACCAATCGGAGCCAGCACCCCCGCGGCCAGCGGCAGCGCGAAGACGTTGTAGCCGGTCGCCCACAGCAAATTCTGGATCATCTTGCGGTACGTCGCGTTGCTAAGCTCGAAGATGTTCACCGCATCGAGCGGGTTGCTGCGCACCAGGATGATGCCCGCTGACTCGATCGCAACGTCTGTCCCGCTGCCGATCGCGATCCCGACGTCGGCGCGTGTGAGCGCGGGCGCGTCGTTGACGCCATCGCCTACCATCGCAACTTGTTTGCCTTGCTTCTGAAGCTCGGCCACCTTCCGATCCTTATGTTCCGGGAGCACCTCGGCAAAGTAGGTGTCGATACCGAGTTCCTCCGCGACCGCCCGCGCGACCGCTTCGCTATCGCCGGTCAGCATCGCTACCTCGATGCCCATGTCGTGCAGTCTGCGCACCACTTCATGGCTTTCCTTGCGGATCACGTCCGCCAGCGCAAAGGCCGCTACGGGATGCGTGTCATCAACCAGATAGACCACCGTTTGACCCTTAGCGCCAGCATCATCGCGGAACTGGCGCAGCGTGTCAGGGAGATCGCTCTCCAGCATTTCAAGCAGGCGCGGACCACCAACATAGACCGTCCGCCCATCGTAAGTCGCCTGGATGCCGCGTCCCTTGATCGCCTCAAAGTTGTTCACCGTTGGTGGTGTGAGATTGCGTTCTTCCGCCGCCTGGCGTATCCCACGCGCGATCAAATGCTCGGAGTCGCCCTCGACAGCCAACGCCACCGCCAGCGCCTGTTCTTCGTCCCACCCGTTGGCGGTCGCCATGTTGGCGACGCCAAACTTGCCCTCGGTCAGGGTGCCGGTCTTGTCGAAGATGACCGTGTCGACCAGGCGCGCCTCTTCCAGCGCCAGCCGGTCCCGCACCAGAATGCCGTGGCGCGCGCCCTGCGACGTACTGATCGCCACGACCAGCGGCACCGCCAGGCCCAGCGCGTGCGGGCAGGCGATCACGAGCACCGTTACGGCGCGTTGGAGCACGTCCAGTTCAAAACCGACGGCAAGCAGCCACGCCACAACCGTAATCGCAGCGACCGCCAGCGCAATGTAGAACAGCCAGCCCGCCGCCTTGTCGGCTAGAATCTGCGTGTCGGACTTACTCTGCTGCGCTTCATCGACCAGCCGCATGATCCCGGCCAGGGCCGTTTCTTCGCCGGTGGCGGTTACACGGACACGTAAGCTGCCATCACCGTTGATCGAGCCACCGATCACCTTATCGCCGGGGTTTTTCTCGACCGGTTTGGACTCGCCGGTGATCATTGCCTCGTTGACATCCGAGCGCCCTTCTTCAATCTCACCATCTGCCGGGATGCTCGCGCCGGGGCGGATCAGGACAAGATCGTTGTTTTTGAGTTGGGTGACCGGTACTTCTTCTGTACCGCCATCCGTGACGCGTTCCGCCGTGTCGGGCATCAGCTTGGCGAGTTCATTCAACGCGCCGGACGCCTGCCGCACGCTGCGCATCTCAATCCAGTGGCCGAGCAGCATGATGTCGATCAGCGTCGCCATCTCCCAAAAGAAGCCGCTGTCGGGAGCCGCGAACAGGGCGAAGACGCTGTACACAAACGCCACGGTGATCGCCAGCGAGATCAGCGTCATCATGGCAGGCCGCCGGTTTTTCACCTCCGGCACGGCCATCTGCAGGAAGGGCACACCACCGTAGAAGAAGATTGCGATCGCGAACAGCGGGCCGATCCAGCGGTCGCCGGTGAATTCCGGCATGCTGAAGCCAAACCAGTTCTGCAACATCGGGCTGAACAGCAGCACCGGGATCGTCAGCAGCAGCGACACCCAGAAGCGGTTGCGAAACATGATCTCGTGGCCGGTGTGATCCACGTGCGCGCCGCCATGCCCGCCGTGCCCCCCGTGATCATGGCTGCCGTGCCCGCCGTGATCCGTTGGCTGTTCCTGCGCCTCGTCCACTTCTACGGGATGATGCCCCGTGTGTTGAGCGGAATTTTCGGGTAGGTGCTCATCAGTAACATGCTGTGGCTGTTGATTGGACATGGTGCCTCCCTGGCGAACATAAGGCTGGCTGTGCACGGACATGCGGTGAGAAAGACGGCACAGTCTTCAGCCTCTAGAACTCCCATCAGCTAACGATAGCTGCAAAATAATTAATCTTGGCTTGGTTTATTACCATGATTATAGGGGATATTATGTGGCCCTGAATGCGCCAAATGGCCTGTCGTTACTCCGGCCATCTAGCGTACAAAGCCGATCTCTGTCCATCATACCACTCGATTCCACGCCAACAGATCATCACGGACAGCAACGTCCAGAAGCGTGTTTTCCTGAACGGCAGCAGTGCACGGCTTCAGATCCCCTCGGCGCATCCGAGCGCCAATCAGCAGCAAATTGGGCGCGAGGGCAGCCGATGAGGTAATTGACCTTAGCATATCCGGCTGTGAGGATCTTGATTAGCGCCGGATTGCGGGTCCCATACAGGCACGTTGGCTTATTGTGTCGGAACTGCAAGAATCCCTCCAAAGGGCTCAGTAAAGAAACGCAGCCAGTCTTGCTGCCTAAGCCAAAAGACTCACAACCAAACGCGTAGAGTGGCCCGTGTGAAAAAAGGCTTTTGGGAGCTACACTTCTAGAACAACGTACGTTGAGATACACCCACCAGGAGGTCACATGGCAAACCAAAAAATCCGTGTCGCCGTCAATGGGTACGGCGTCATCGGCAAACGCGTTGCTGACGCGGTACGAGCTCAACCCGATATGGAGCTGGTAGGGGTGAGTGATGTCGTCAGCGACTATCGTATCAAGACGGCTGTCGCACTTGGAATCCCGGTGTATGCTTCGCTGCGGGACAAACAGAACGACATGAAAGATGCCGGTATTCCGATCGTCGGAACCCTGGACGGTTTGTTATCCGAAATCGACGTGATGGTCGACTGCACGCCCAAGGGCATCGGGGCCAAAAACCTCGACCACTATCGCGAAGCGGGTGTGAAGGCGATTTTCCAGGGCGGCGAGAAGCACAGCCTGACGGGCCATTCATTCGTGGCGCAAGCGAATTACGCATCTGCCTTAGGGCGGGATGCCACACGCGTTGTGTCGTGCAACACGACCAGTACCGTGCGGACCCTGACCGCACTGCGCGACGCCGGCCTGCTCAAAAAGGCGCGAGGAGTGCTGGTCCGTCGCGCCACCGACCCGTGGGAATCGGATCACAGCGGCATCATGAATACGGTCGTACCTGAAGACACCATCCCAAGCCATCAGGGGCCGGATGCGCAGACGGTGGTGCAAGAACTGGATGTCGTCACAATCGCGGCTAAAGCCGCCCACACGCAGAATCACAATCATTTCTGGATCGTGGAACTCACCAAAGCCGCCAGTCGCGATGAAGTGCTGGCCGCTTTCCAGGCCGCGCCGCGTATTGCCTTCATCCGCATGAGCGAAGGGATTGTCGCCCTCAACAACACGGTCGAACTGATGAAGGACCTGGGACGGCCTCGCGGCGACATGTGGGAAGTCGGACTGTGGGAAGATGTCCTCGAAGCGAATGGCAACGAAGTCTACTACACCTACCAGGTCGATAACCAGGCTATCGTAATCCCGGAGAACATCGACGCTATCCGTGCCCTGGCGGGTACCGTGAAAGATGCGGCTGAGTCGATCCGGCGAACCGACGAAGCGCTGGGCGTCAAGCGCGATTTTCTTGAGGGATAGAAACAGTCCCGACCTATCGAAACAGATACAACCGGCTCAAGTCAGAACGCGCTTGAGCCGGTCGCTTTTGTTGGGCACCGCGCCTGCTTACACGCCGCAGCTACCGCCCTGGCCGGGTGCACCCGGGATGGGGCCAACCGCTGCCGCGATGCGACGCGCACCTTGCCCGCCCGAATACTCCGCCCCCAAGACCTCTTGAGCGCTCACATCCGTCCAGGGAATATCCTGCATCGCAAAGTAGGCCGCCAACGCGATGTAGGTATCTGAAAATGCATAGGCGTTGAAGCTCAGCGCCGCCTGATAGAGCTCGGCTTCCGTCGCGCCTTGTGAGGCCATCAATTCGAGCAAGCCTAACACCGCCATGCCGTGATTGCAGTCGGGAAACGCCGTGTGATTGCCGCAGCAGGGACGGAACACTTGCTCCGCCACGCGGCACACCAGATCATCCTGTTCGGGTGTCAGATCAATCAGGCGCGCGCTGTTGTACAGTTCTGTCGCCGGGTGGCTTCCCAGCGTCCAACCGCCGGTGGAGGCGTAGTTACCCAAAGGTGTCCGCACTACGTTTTGCTGCATGGGACCGTCACTCAGCACCTTGCTCTCCTGCGTCAGCCCCAGCGACCACAGCACATTGGTCCAGAACTGGATGTTCTCCGGCGTGAACGTAATCTCAGCCAGTTCATCACCCAACAGCACCGCCTGCTGCTCTTCATCCAAACCGTCGTACCACGCCTCGAACTTGTCCAGATCGATCGCGCCGGCTTCGATCAGCTTCTGGCCCATATCGCCCCACGTCACCGCGATGGTTGTCCCGGTGAGCGGCGCAACTTGCTGGACGAGTTGGTCGTAACGCAGCCCGTTCGCGGCAGGTGCAGACGTCGCCTGCAAGGCAGGCGTTACTTCGGGGTACAGTTGCGTGGCCAATGGCTCAGGTTTCAAGCCGCGAGATAGCCCATAGAGCACCCCCCACACGCCCACGGCCACACTCAACACGACAACAGCCGTTCTTCGATTCATAATTTCTCCTTATGCGAGCGGTGGGCCCGGAGGATACCCACTGAGATCCAACTGGCGTTCAATATCCCGCCAGGTGGTGGGGGCATGCCACTCCACCGTCACGCGCCACGCCTGTATGGCTATCCGAACCGACCCAACGCCGGATAAGCGCCGCACATGTTAAGCAGCACATGTTGGGAACTCCAAATGATCGCCGCTGTTCCATCTCTTCCTTCTCTCTCTATCTCACCTGAGCGGCTCGAACAAGTACAAGTGCAGAGCCGTTGATCGCGCCCTTCCCCAACGCAGGAACCGGCAGGATCCATGATGGCCGCTGTGGTGACCGGTGTCTTTATGGTTACGATGCCATCACTTGGGTGGCCGCATCATCGGCTTCGTCGATGGTAATCAGATGAGCGCTCGCCAGCGCGCGCACGATGTCCGCCACCAGGGGTGTCGCCACGCGACCGTTGGGATCGTCAGCGAGCACAATCCAGCACTGCTGATCGTGCCCGTGCACGATCAGACTGGCGGGCACCGGTGCCTGGCCGTAAATCAGCAGCACGTTGTACTGGCAGTCGCACAGGGCCGTCCCGTGATGGGGGCAGGTGCAGTTGGGCACCAGGGTCAGCGCCGAGCGCAGGTCGAACGACTGCTCCACCCGAAAGCCCGCAGCGTTCAACTCACGTTGAATGGTTGGCACAATCTCATTACAGGTCTGATTCACTGTGAACTCACGCGGCACGGCGGCACCTCCTCTGTTTCACCATCTGCCCCCAGTATAGGAAGGATGTATCGGTCCTTGTAGCGCTATATGTCGCGCAGTAGACTAAGCATTTTGGCGTATGCAACCCGTCGTGAACCGGGTTAAGATACAATCGAAGGCAACAGATATGGATAAGAAGATATGACTGCTCAAGAACCGATTCGCGTCGTGCTGGCCGACGATCACCAGGTGGTGCGGCACGGCATCCAGCAGTTTCTGGCCAGCGCCGGAATCGACGTGGTGGCCGAAGCTGAAGATGGCGCACAGGCACTCCAGTTGATCGAGCAGCACCAACCCAGTGTCGCTGTGCTCGATATTCAGATGTCCGAATACAGCGGAATCGAAGTCGCGCGGCGCGTGCGCGCTCATGGCTGGCCGGTGGGCCTGCTGATCCTGACCGCCTTCGATGACGATCCGTTCATCCTGGCAGCGCTCGAAGCGGGCGTGAACGGGTTTGTGCTCAAGACCGCCGACATGGAAGAAATCATCGCGGCGGTGAGGGCGGTGAATGAGGGCCAATCCGTGCTCGATCCGGAAATCCTGCCCAAGCTGATGCACGCCGTCACGGCCTCGCACCAGCCCGAAACCCTCTTCGAGCCGCTGACCGACCGCGAACTGGAAGTCCTGCGGGCAGCAGCGCGCGGCTTGACCAACAAAGCCATCGGCGTCTTGCTGAATATCAGCGACCGCACCGTACAGGGCCATCTGCGCCGCATTTTCGAGAAGCTCAATGTCGCCAACCGCACCGAAGCCGTCGTCAAAGCCTCCCAGCTTGATCTACTTGAGTTATCTGGCCCTCATGAACCTCCGTCTGACTAGCCTCCCACTGCAACTACTCGTCTTCATTGTGCTGCCGCTGCTGATCCTGCTGGTGATCGTGGCGTTCGGTGGCGTGGCGCTGCACCAGGCCGAAATGCGCGACATGCTGGTCAACCACAACCGGCAGGTGGTCTCCGGCGCAGCCATCACCCTATCCGAACAACTGGACCAGCGCCAGCATATCCTGGCCGCGATTGCATCCGAGGCAGTCAGCCGCAGCCCGGAAGAAGCGCTGGACACCGCCCGGTGGATTCCGGTCCTGTTTGACGGCGAGGCAGCAGTCTTCGAGGATGGACGGCTGTTAGCCGCCACATCGTCACAGACCGACTGGCCGGCACTGGCGAATCAGATTCTGGAGCCGGCTGAGTCTGCTATGCTCCCTCTCATCCAGGATGGGCAGAATGCGACACGCATGCTGCTTGTCAGTCCGGCGCAAAATATCCGGGTGGCCGGCGTGGTGTCGTTGGACACGTTGATCTCGGCGGACGTGCTGGAAAGCCTGCACACGTCGGGCAGCATTCACCTGTACCTGCTCAGTTCGGAGGGCCGGATTCTGTACCACAGCGATCCGTTGCAGGTTGGCAAGTATGTCGCAGATGTCGCATCCCAGGTCGCGAATGTCACCACGACTGCCGGATTCGAACGCCAGGATGCTGAGGGCAAGGATGTTATTGCGACGGCTGCACCGGTTCCGGCGGCAGGCTGGGTGTTCGTGCAGGAGGAACGCTGGCAGGAAACGCTCAGCCCGCTGATGCGCTACTCGCAAGCCGCCCCGCTGGCGCTGGTGCCGGGGTTGTTGATCGCCGTTGGAGCAGTCTGGCTGGGCATTCAGCGTATCGTCTACCCTTTGCGCCGCCTGGAGGCACAAGCCACCAACCTGGCGTGGGGTGATTCCGCGGTCATCGAGCGACCCGTGGGCGGGATTGCCGAAATCCGCCATCTGCAAAGCACGCTTCAGCACATGACCAAACGGGTTCAGGCAGCACAAGCCAGTATGCGCGACTACATCGGGGCGATCACGCAGGCCCAGGAAGACGAGCGGCGGCGGCTGGCACGCGAGCTGCACGACCAGACCGCGCAGGCACTGGTCGCACTGGATCATCGCGAACAGATGCTCAAGCCGTATCTGAAGGATGATCTGGCGGCCAGTGATTTGCTGTCAGAGATCCGAACCATGATCGTTGAGATCATCGACGACCTGCGGCGGATTGTGCGTGCCCTGCGCCCGATCTACCTGGAGGAGCTCGGCCTGGCCCCTGCCTTGCAGATGCTGGCGCGTGACCTGGGGCTGGACAAGAAAATGACCGTGCACTTCGAGCAAACAGGCGCGCCGCAGCGCCTTATCCCGGAACACGAAATCGCCTTATACCGTATCGCGCAGGAAGCGCTCAACAATGCCTGGCAGCACAGTGAGGCATCCCAGATCTGGCTGACCATTCAGTTCGACGCCGATGAGGTCACGATCACGGTGCGCGATGATGGTAAAGGCTTTGCTGCGCCGCGTCATGCTGCTGAGTTGGACGCATCCGGCCAGCGGCACTTCGGCATCATGGGGATGTATGAGCGCGCCGCGTTGATCGGCGCTCACCTGCAAGTCAAGTCGGAGCCCGGCAGCGGCACCTTCATCACCGTCCGGGCTCCGATTGCCGCGCCAACCGATGAGCAGGCCGGGCAGGCGGGCGCGGTCTAAAACGCTGCGTGCTTATTTAGCCGGAAACAATCTCAACCACCAGCGCCTCCATTGCCTCGATTTCGCCGGTTTGATCGTCGATGATGCGCTGTGCCAGATCGCGCAGTTCCTCGTGCTCGGCATACTGCAGCACACGCTCAGACATGTGCAAGGCGTCGTCGTGGTGATCGATCATGGCTTCGAGCCAGGCGATGTCATAGTCGATCCCCTCGACGCGGTCCAACCCCGACATCATACCCATCATCATGGGCATATCGGTCAGCGGGTTGGTCGTGTGATCGCCGTGGCCCATATCCATACCGCTGTTCGCACCCAGGCCCATCAAGTCCATCAACTCAGACATTGCCATGGGGGTGTACTCGATTCCGTACCACTCCAGCAGCCAGCCACGCAGCAGCTCGATTTCCGGCGTTTGGGCGTCGATGACATTCTGGCACACTTCCCGGACCGTATCTGTATTCACCCTCTCCGCGCAGTGCTCGGCCATATCCAGTGCCATCTGGTGATGATCGATCATCCCTTCCATATACCGCACCTCGGCCCGCCCGGCGCGTCCCGCTACGGGACCATCGGCATAGACAGGCGCTACAGCCAGTAACACAAGCAAACCTATCGCTATTCTCAGCATGTTCGTTCGTTTCAGCATCCTGATAACATCCTCTACAGTGTTCCTCGCTTGTACGATACCAAGATAATATATTCATTGAGTGCCGGTGTATATACGCCATTTGACGTGTTTTCGCAGATTACAGCCTCCGATCAGTGACAGCTCGCCCAGGCTGGAACGCCGTTGGGCAACCCGTTCCCCGCACCGCCAATTGGCGCATGTCTCACCCCGCGATTCGGCGCATGACGATACCAGCACACCGTTTTATGATTGTTTTACCGGTTGCTGGAAAGGAAGCATTCATGTTCGCCACAACTCAACCCAATCTGCGCCCGCTAACCGTGACCCGCGCCATCCTGCGACACTGGCTGGTAATCTTTCTTGTCGCCTATGGCCTGTTCAACGCCCTGCCATTTGTCGCGCCGATGTTCATGAAACTCGGCTGGGCTGAGGCCGGGAATGCGATCTACACCGTCTATTCCTTCCTTTGTCACCAGATGGCCCAGCGATCGTTGTTTCTGTTTGGCGAGCACATCACATACAGCCCCGACCAACTGCCGGTGACGCTCACCGGCAGCACAGGCACCGATACATTGCTCCTTCGGAACTTTCGCGGCAGTGATCTGCTCGGCTGGAAAGTGGCCTGGTCGGATCGCATGATCTCCCTCTATGGCGGGGTGTGGCTGGCCGGGCTGGTGTATTGGAGCGTGAAACGCTTTCGAACCATCAAGCCGATTTCGATCTGGATCTTCGGCCTGTTGATGCTGCCTATCGTGCTCGATGGCGGGACGCATATGATCAGCGACACCACGGATGGCCTGCTCACCGGTTTTCGGTACGACAATGCGTGGTTGGCGGCACTGACGGGGCACGTCCTGCCACAGAGCTTTTACGCTGGCGACGCGCTGGGATCGTTCAATTCGTGGATGCGCCTCATCACCGGGCTGCTGGCGGCTGCGGGTATTGTGTGGCTCGCTTTTCCACTGATCGACCGGTCAGCACGCGGCACCGTGCACGACATCGACGTCAAACTCGCCACCATTGCCGACAAGCAGCATCGCCTGTCCAGCCAGCTCGAACAAGCCTACGAACACCTCCGAACTTCACGCCCCACACGCACGAATTGATGACAGATCGCGCACACCGGAACACGCCATTTGGCGCATGCCAGCATGATGCCACTGCCATATAGTGGATGTAGTCCATTGCAGCCAGCATGGAGCACGATATGCGCTACGCAAAGCGGTTGACCGTTTTTTCCTTACTTCTGGCAGGCAGCTTGATACTCGCCGCGTGCGGTGGTTCAGATGACTCCGACAACGATGCGGTCAGCGCGGCCATGCTGCCGGACTGGGCACGCAGCGCCCCGCCCCGCGTGCGCGAGGCGTATGAATACGCAGTCGCTAACCCCGACGAGCTTGCCAAGTATCCGTGCTACTGCGGCTGCGGCAGCATGGGCCACACCAGCAACTTGAGTTGCTACGTGCAGGACATCGCCCCGGACGGCGCCATCACCTTTGACAGCCACGCCAACGGCTGCGGCATCTGCGTGGACATCACGCAGGATGTGATGCGGCTGAAGGGTGAAGGCCAACCCTCGCCCCAGGTGCGCGCCTATATCGACGCGCAGTACAGCCCGTTCGGTCCCGGCACCGATACCCCGTTCCCGACGGAATAGCATCATGCTGCACCGGCTGGAAAATCATCCACGCCTGACCTGGGTGCCCATCGTCGCGCTGATGCTGGGTGTATGGCTCGTTCCCCTGCCAGGAGCGGTCCACGCCACCACGCGCGCGATCACGCTGGACGCGACACAGTTCGAATTTGCGCCGGGACGGGTGCACGTCAACCGGGGTGACCGGGTCGTGATCACCTTCACGGCCTCGGACGTTGTGCACGGCTTCTACCTCGACGGGTACGGGCTGGGGCAGCGCGTCGAGCCGGGCGTGTCGCAGCAGATCGCGTTTACCGCCGACAAAGCCGGGAAATTCCGTTACCGCTGCTCGGTGAGCTGCGGCCCGCTGCACCCGTTCATGATTGGCGAGCTGGTGGTGAAATCCAACACGCCCTACTGGCGCGCGATTGGCATGGTATTGGTCGCCGCCGGGGGCATGCTGGTTTACCTGTGGCAAACAGGCAAAAACAAATCGTGTCAGGAGGTACTCGATGGCACACGCTAAAAAACGGCGGCGCAGCAACAAGCGCCCGCAGAACAATATGACATGGATACTGGGCGGCATCGCCGGGGCGGTTGTCCTGGTTATCGCCGCGCTGGTGTGGGCTTCGCGCCAGGATGACTCGCCCAACCAGACACAATTCGATCCCAACTTCGAGCCAGAAGTGACCGGCGCACCGCGCGTCGAGGTCGTGCAGGATGACGTGATCAACTACGGCGATGTCAAGCTGGGTACCACTGTTACGACAGAATACACCGTGCGCAATGTGGGTGACGAACAACTGGTGGTGTTAGGTGAGCCGCGCGTCGAACTCGTGGAGGGGTGTTGACCGCCGCGCGCTGTCGTCAGTTCGACGACCATCGATCCCGGCCACGAGGCTACTATTTCGCTCACGTACAACATGCACGGGGATATGGGCGGGCCGCACGAGTTCCGCGTCCACCTACAAACCAACGATCCTCAAGAACCGGTAAAGTACCTGACGATTCTATCGAACTGGGTGCCCTAAATGCTCAACGATGGACGGATCGACCTGTTAGCGCGCGCGCCGCTGCTCAAGCGAGTCTTGAAAGCGCGCGCCTTCCAGCCCGTCATGATGCTGCTGACGCTGTTCGCCTTCACGCTCGCGATCTTGACCGGGATCGCGGGCACACCCGCCGGCAGTCGTAACTTTGGCATCATCTTCGTGTGGATCGTATGGTGGGCGCTGCTGATCGTGGTGCTGGTGCCGTTTTTCGGGCGGCTGTGGTGCACCGTCTGCCCGATCCCCGCGCCCGGCGAATGGCTCCAGCGGCGCGCCATCGTGCAGCGCCGCCCCGGCAAGCTGTGGACGCGCGGGCTGCGCTGGCCGCGCCGCCTGAAAAACATGTGGCTGCAAAACTTCGGCTTCCTGGGCGTGGCGGTGTTCAGCACGATCATCCTCACCCGGCCCAGCGTCAGCGCGTGGCTGCTGCTGAGCTTTCTGCTGGTGGGCGTCGTGCTGAGCGCGCTCTACAAAAACCGCGTCTTCTGCCGTTACGTATGCCCGGTCGGCGGTTTCATCGGGCTGTATTCGATGCTGTCGCCGGTCGAACTGCGCGTGGCCGATCCGGACGTGTGCGCCGACCACAAGACCAAAGACTGCATCACGGGCAATGAGTTCGGCTACGGCTGCCCCTGGATGGTTTTTCCCGGCAGCCTGACGCGCAACGCCTACTGCGGCATGTGCATGGAATGCCTGAAGACCTGCCCCAAAAACAACATCGTGCTCAACCTGCGTCCGTTCGGCAGTGACCTGATGGTTGCCAAGGAGCGCCGCCTGGACGAAGCCTACAAAGCCTTCATCATGCTCGGCTGTGCCCTGCTGTATTCGGCGGTGCTGCTGGGTCCCTGGGGCTGGCTGAAGAACTGGGCCAATATGGACACGCTGCCGCACTGGCTGCTGTATGCCGCCGGGTTTGTGACGTTCAACCTGGCGGTGCTGCCGGGGCTGTTCGGGCTGGTTGTGTGGCTCATCCGCCGCGTGACGCGCCAGAAACGCCCGTTCCCCCAGATGTTCGTCGACTACGCCTACACCTTGATCCCGCTGGGGCTGGCGGCGTGGATCGCGTTCAGCTTCGGGTTTGTGCTGGTCAACGGCAGTTATGCGCTGGCCGTGCTGTCCGACCCGTTCGGCTGGGGCTGGGACCTGTTCGGCACGGCGGACACATCGTGGACACCGCTGGGCACCAGCCTGATCCCGTTCCTGCAAGTCGGCGTATTGACGGCAGGGCTGGTTTTCGCGCTGAACACGGCCTACAAAATCGCGCGGCAGCAGGTGGTCAATCACCGGCCCGCGTTTCTGGCGACGCTGCCGGTCGCTGGCTTCGCGGTCGTCGTCACACTGAGTTTTCTGAGACTGTACCTGGGATAGCATGAAGCACCGCACCGAACTTCTCGCCCTGTTCACCGTTGGCCTGATTCTGATCGGGCTGCCTGTCGCCGCGCTGGGTTACCAGCATGGGCTGCGCCCGGCGACCACATCCACGCGGGTGATCGACATCGACGCGCGCATCCCCGAAAACGGTGGTTTTGGGCCGGACGCAGTACGCGTCACGGCAGGCGAACCGGTCACGCTGCGGTTTGCCTCGATGGACGTGACGCACGGGATCGCAATTGGGCCAGGGTTGGGCGTTGATCTCGGCCACGTCGATCCTGGCACGGTGAAAGAGGCGACACTCACGTTTGACGAGCCGGGCACGTACACCTACTACTGCACCACGTGGTGCAGCGCCGACCACTGGCGCATGCGCGGCACCATTCAGGTCATTGATCCGGACAATCCGGGGCTGGTGGTCCCGGCGCCGCCCGATCCGGTGATCGAGAAGCTGATTGAAGAAGGTGTGGACATCGACGCCGTGCATGGCGTGGACCAGGAACACCGCGCAATGCTTGCCTTCGAGCGCCAGCCGTCCGCCGGGCAAGGCACGGCCCTGGCCGATACGCTGGTCATCCTTATGGAAATGACCGACCGGGAATGGCGACGCTCCCACACACCCATGCAGGCAGTTGAGCGATTGGCCGCACACAATCCACGAAGCGATGAGGCGGTCTTACGCGATGTCGCGGCGTACTTGTGGACCCAGGACGCCTCGTTGGAGACGCTGCTGCAAGCTGAAGCGTTGTACAACCAGAGCTGCGCCGCATGTCACGGACAGTACGGCAGCGGTGATGGGCCCGCCGCAGACACGACCGCTGAAACACCGGTTGCGTTTGCCGATGCGGCTTACATGTTCGAGATGCGCAGCGACGTGCTGTACGCGAAAATCCGGCGTGGCGGGATGGGCACCGGCATGCCCAACTTCGGCACGCTGTTCACGCAAGCGGAAACCTGGGCGCTCGTCGAGTATCTTTGGACGCTGGCCGTATCGTCGACCGCCGATGTACCAGAATGATCCCCGCCCGCGACGGCTGGTCACCAACTCAGGTTGGAATTCGCAGCAGCAGTCGCTAGAATAAAGAATATGGACATCGGAAAATACCCAGGGGGACGCTCTCTGGGTATTTCATTTTCACGTGGGTGATAGAGTGAAACCAGACCGTCCACGACAACAGATCGTCAAGCGCCTGTGGTCGATCCTCGGCGCGGTCAGTGTTCGCACCAAGGTGCTTGGCATCGTCGTGGGAACCGTCCTGTTGCTTGGCACGTTTGTCACCTTGCAGGTCCGTCGATCGTTGACCACAATCCTGCAGGACGAACTCGAACGTCAGGCATTATCAATCACGGGCCACGTTGCTGAAAATGTAGCCAACTCGCTTGAGACCGGCGCAGACGTGAATCTTGACGCGCTGCTGCGGGGTACCCAGGCGCATTACTCGGACGAACGCCATAACACCGACATCGCGTACCTGCTGGTAATGGCGTCAGATGGCACCATACTGGGTGATACGTTCACGGACAGTATCCCGAGTGATGATTGGCGTACCAACCCACTCTCAACAAGCGAGCATCAGTCGCTGAAATGGCGTGACACCGGTGAAGGACGTGTCTTAGATGTCGCGGAAGTGTTTGCGTTCTCCGGCGATCGGACCGGTATCGTGCAAATCGGGCTGACCAATCGCGAAATTCGCGCTGCCGTGAACGAAGTTACGCAGCAGTTGATCGTCACCATCGCGATTATGTCGCTGGCGAGCATTGCCGCCGCAGTGTTCCTGACCTGGCTGATTACACGCCCGATCCGCAATCTGGTGCGAGCAACACAGGCTGTCGCGCAGGGTGATTTTTCCCAGCATGTCACACCCTGGGCGAAGGATGAGATCGGCAAACTGTCGGAAACCTTTAACACCATGACGGAAGCACTGGCGCAGGCAGCACAGGAACAGGCCGAACGCACCGAACTGCGCGCGCAATTCGTGAACCGCGTCATCGCGGCGCAAGAGGACGAGCGACGGCGCATCGCGCGCGAATTGCATGACAGCACCAGCCAATCGCTGACGTCGCTGCTCGTGGGGCTTCAGGCATTGGGCCAGTCCACCTCCGGCGAGCTACGCCAGCGAACTGAGAGCCTGCGCCGGATCGTCAGCGAAACGCTCGAAGAAGTGCATGGGATCGCGTGGCAACTCCGTCCCAGCGCACTGGATGACATGGGGCTTGCGGCAGCGCTTGAACGCTATGTTGCGGACCACCACGAACGCTACGGGCTGGCGGTCGATCTGGTGATTCACGGGCTGCGTGATGTCCGTTTGTCGCCCGAAGTGGAAACCACGATCTACCGTATCGTGCAAGAGGCGCTCACGAATGTCGCGCGGCATGCACAGGCCGACCAGGCGAGTGTGCTGATCGAACATCGTGATGAGAAGACACTGGTAATCGTGGAGGATAACGGTATCGGTCTTGATTCGAATACTGCGATCAAAGGCAGCCGCGAGCACCTGGGGTTATACGGCATCCGCGAACGGGCAGAGCTGTTGGGTGGCAAGCTGTTGATCGAATCCGAACCTGGGCGCGGCACCAGCCTGTTCGTTGATATCCCAGACTCCCCCCTGTCGAAAAGTGGGACATGAGTTCAATGCACATGAGCACCGAAAAAACGCGCATTCTCCTGGCTGATGATCACGCGATCTTGCGCGCCGGTCTCAAGCTGTTATTGGATGCGCAATCTGATATGCAGGTCGTTGGAGAAGCTCCAAACGGCGCGCGTGCACTGGCGCTGGCAGAAGATCTGCAACCCGATCTGATCCTGCTGGACCTGACGATGCCCGGCCTGGGCGGGCTCGACGTCCTGCGCACGCTTAAAGACATCGCGCCGGACAGCCGTGTCCTGGTGCTGACCATGCACGATGACAGAAGCTATTTGCAGCAGGCGCTGGCGCTGGGAGCCGCCGGGTATGTTGTGAAGAAAGCAGTCGACAGCGAACTGCTTAACGCGATCCGGGCCGTTATGCGCGGGGAGCGTTACGTACACTCCGCGATGCTGGACAAACTACTGACCCTTGACACGGCAGAGCCACCCGCTTCAGCGGGTTCCGGCAGCGAAATCGATCGCTGGGCCGAACTTTCCAATCGCGAACTGGATGTGCTCCGGCTGGTGGCGCTGGGGCATACGAACAGCGAAATCGCGCACCAGTTGGCAATCAGTGTGAAAACCGTCGAAACCTACCGCGCACGAGGAATGGAAAAGCTCGGTCTCAGCACGCGCGCGCAGCTTGTGCGCGATGCACTGGCACGTGGCATATTGGACGAAGACTAACGCTGTAAGGGTTTGCCTGACGGTGAGCCGCTCACCACCGGATTCAACCTGACAAACCCTCGGCGGGATGCGGGTTTTCCCCGCTACAAGGGTTTCTCCCCTTAGCTTATACTGTGTGCATCAGATGAAGACAAAGCAGGCAAACACAAACCTGTATATGCAACACAGTAACTTGGTCAATCCAAGAGGGAGAAATCAGCACCATGACTACCATTACTGCTCCACGTCGTGAAGTTATCCAGGGACCGTCGTTCCTGAGTCGCCTGTTCACCAGTGCTCGCGCCGCGTGGCTGTGGCTGCCGCTGCGCCTTTGGCTGGGTTACCAGTGGCTCGATGCCGGATCGCACAAGGTCGGCAACCCCGCCTGGACAGAGACCGGTGTGGCATTGAAGGGTTTTTGGACAAATGCCGTATCCATGCCCGAAGGTGGCCGCCCGCCGATCGCGTTTGACTGGTACCGCTCGTTCATCCAGACGCTGCTGGATGCCGAGGCTTACACCTGGTTTGCCAAGCTGATTGCTTATGGCGAACTGCTGATTGGCATCGCCCTGATCGCTGGCGCACTGATAGGCGTGACCGCTTTCTTCGCCGCGTTCATGAACTGGAACTTCATGATGGCCGGTTCTGCCAGCACGAACCCGCTGCTGTTCGTCATCGCAATCGGCCTCCTGTTGGCGTGGCGTGTCGCTGGACGGATCGGCGTGGACTACGCGATTTTCAACCACAAGCGCATCCTGAACTGGGTCAACACGAGGCGCGATGAGAACGCGGTGACAGGTTAACTGGCCCAAACCGGCCCGAGTCAATAGTTACAGAAATCAGCCCTGGCGTGAGGCATGCCAGGGCTGATCTGGGCTTTGGCGTTTTGAAGAGGCCGTTTTCGAGTAGGCAGCGGCCTTTTTGCCTGAGACGCAATGAGCAAAACCGAGAAAACAGGCTGAAGCAGGCGCGGAAGCGAAAGCGGCATGACGACGTGCGGCCAACTATCCCGGTTCCTCGATGAATCCACTACCGAACGTGCCCCCCAGAAACGCAGCAGATCAATAAGTCAGGACGACTTTCACCACTTCATCTGGATGCTGGTCGATGAGGGCGTACGCTTCAGCCGCGCGCGCGAAAGGGAACCGATGCGAGATCAGGCCCTCGGAGTGAATCTGCCCTGTCGCCAGGTAATGGGTTGCTGTGGCGTGAATGCGCGCGCGATCCCAGGCCGGGTAATCGCGGTGCGGGCAGTCCCAGACCCCCATGCTGGAAACCAACGTGATCCGGTTATGGTGCCACTCTTCGCCCAGGCGGAGCGGCGCAGCACCATCCTGATAATAACCGCCCGCCACAACCGTCCCCGCCACCTGCACGCACCGGATCGCCTCGTGGAGAGCTGCCGCGCTGCCGGATAGTTCAATCGCCACATCCGCGCCGCATTCGGCGGTTTCCGATTTGATCTCTCGCGCCACGTCACAGGTGGTGGGGTCCAGTGTGCGATCCGCCCCAAACGCTTCCGCCAACGCGCGCCGCCGGGGAAGCGGATCCACGGCATCGACACGCAGCGCACCGTTCAGCCGGGCAAGTTGCACGGCCAGCAGCCCGATCACGCCCAGGCCAAAGATTGCCACGTGATCCCCGACCTTGATATGAGCGTCGTGGACCGCCTGAAGGGCTACTCCCGCCAGCGCCAGTATCACCGCACTATCGAGATCAAGCGAGGAGGGCAAGGGCACAATATCGCCAATCATGGTGCGCTCGGTGGGACGCGCGATGTGTGTTGCACGGTGGCCGAAAGGCAGATGAATCAGGTCCCCAGGGACAAAGCCGGATACGGCACTTCCTACTTCGGTCACACGTCCGACCCACTCGTACCCGAGCCGTGCGGGGTACATGACGCTCTCGCTCACCGGGACGAAGAGGCGCAGGTTAGGATCGAACTGCTTATCATGGAACGGCGATGTGCCGCGATACAGATTGAGCTCTGTCCCGTGACTGATACCGCTCAGGATCGCCGTGGCTCGGATTTCATCGGGATGAAGCCGGGTTTCTTCGTAGGTTATGAGGCGCACATCACGTGGGCCAACCAGCAGCAGCTCCTCAGGCACGGACCACCTCCTGTGAACGAAAATCAGATGGGGCGACTATTTACCCTGATTGTAACTGCATTTTGTCCAGGTGGGGGTCATTCAGGCTATCCGCTGCGAGGAAGATCACCCTCTATATGCCTGGCGATGAAGACAGGTGGCCGCGCCTATGTACGAGCGACACCGGTCGTCCGTTTCTTCGAGGCGATTGTACGGCAGCAAGGCAGCGACGTGTTGGACGAAAAAGGCACCCAGGCCCTGTTTGACACCGACGCCGGACGCGAAGCGCTGATCGGCTGCTTTCTGCTGTCGCGCTTCTCCAGCGCGCCAGTCTGGCAGCCTGTGCTACGTGAAGGTAGCGAGACCATCACCTCGATGGGTGAATTGGATACAACTATCCAGGATGCCAGCCCTCTTATTTTCTATTATGATCAGGTATACTTCAAATACTTGAGGGTGATTCCGCCTTTAGGTGTTGCCAGATTATCAGGAGAACACACGTTATGGCCCACCCTGATATTGCGGCACAAGTGGGACATCTGCCGCCCCAGCCAACCACGTTCATCGGTCGAGAAGACGACATCATCAGCATCATGGAAATGCTGGAAGATTCAAACTGCCGCCTGTTGACTCTGGCAGGCGAAGGTGGCATCGGTAAATCTCGCCTGGCGATAGAGATCGCGGCGCGCTCGCGGGGCTACTATCCTGACGGCATCTTTTTTGTGGATTTGCAGCCAGTTTGCACGTCCGATGCCCTGCTCCAGGTGATCGCCGATACGCTCTACTGCCCCCTGTCGGGGCACGAAACAGCCTTTGAACAACTGCTCCATTTTCTCCGCGAAAAAGACATGCTGCTTGTGTTCGACAACTTCGAGCAACTGCTGCCAGAACGGGCCGAAGCGATAGTGAGCGAGCTGCTCGACGGCTGCCCTGGTCTCACCATCCTGGTGACATCGCGGGAAGTCCTTAACCTGAAACAGGAATGGGTGTGGCGGGTCGCGGGGCTGGCATATCCACAAGAGCAAACGGTGGGGGCAGTGGAGCAGTACGACGCCATACGATTATTCGTCGAACGCGCCCGTCACGTCCGGCGTGACTTCCTGATTGAAAACGACCTGGCGCACGTCCTTCAGATTTGCCAACTGGTCGAAGGCATGCCGCTGGCCCTGGAGCTTGCCGCTTGCTGGCTGAAAGTGCTGCCCTGTGAAGCCATCGCCGAGGAAATACGCCACAACCTCGACCTCCTCAACAGCTATCAGCGCAACCAGCCGGAACGCCACCGAAGCATGCGTGCCGTGTTCGAACAATGCTGGAAACTCCTGTCGCCGGCAGAGCGCGACACCATCAACCGCCTCTCGATTTTCAAAGGAGGCTTCCGACGCGAAGCAGCCAAGCAGGTTGCCGGCGCAAACCTGGCGACACTGCTGCTGCTGGCAGACAAATCCCTCTTGCGGTTGGAGGCTAACGGGCGCTTTCACATACACGAACTGGTGCGCCAGTATGCCGCCGAGCAACTGGGCGATGTCGAGGAGCTGCAAAACGCACATTGTGCCCATTACGCGGATTTTCTTCACAGCCGGTACGAGGATTTATGCGGACGACGCCAGCTCGAAGCGAGCGCCGAGATTTCAGAAGAACTCGATAACATTCGCGCCGCCTGGGATTATGCGGCAAAGCGGAGTGATGCTCAGGCCCTGTTTCGGATGGCCGTCGCCTATGGCTTGTTTTGTCAACTCCGTGGTCGTTATCAGGAAGCGTACACCGCTTATCGCAGTGCAACCCGATCCCTCCTGAGCCTGGAAACCACACCTGAAGTCGATCTGGCATTGGGCATGATCCTCCCAGGACTGAGTTGGGTCTATATCCGGATGGGTCAGTTGGACAATGCTGAAGAATACTTTCGGCAAACTGAGGCGGTCTTCGACCGGCTGGGAATCATGCCGACGTTGGGCTACGCCATCGATCCATGGATCGGACGGGCGGTGATTGCCCTGGTGCGCGGTGACTACAGCAACGCACAACGCCTGGCTGAAGAGGCCTGCCGGCGAGCGGAGGTATCGCAGAATCTGGCCAACCTGCGCATAGCCTGCCGCACCCTGGCGGAGGCATATCTGCGCCAGGGCGATCATGAGCGCGCGCATCAACATGCCCTGATAGCGTACCGGATCTGCGAGCAAACGGGCGACCGCTGGTTCATGGCGTATTGCCTGACCACGCTGGGCGAAATCAGTATCGAAATGCGCGAGTATGCGGTCGCCAAAAAACACTTCGAGCAGGCCTATGCGCTGCGGCAGGAAATCCGCGATCCAGAAGGCATGGCGCTCGTGCTCGGTTACCTGGGCGACATCGCCCTGCAAGAGCAAGCCTTCGACGAAGCGCTGCGCTGCTACAACGAGAGCCGGACGCTGTACGAGGAGCATCGAGTCGGCGATCCGGGCGGGCTGGCAAGGGCGTTGAGTGGCCTCAGCCGTGCTCATCTGTCCCGCCGTGATTATCTGGCGGCCAGCGAAACCTGTCGCAAAGCTTTGCAGCTCGCGGTGTCCATCCAGTATGTACCTGTCTTGCTACAACTGCTGATCGTCGCGGGTGAACTCTGTTACGCCGCTCAGAAAGAGGCGGAAGGGCAAGAAATGCTGGCACTGGTCGTGAATCACGCGGCGACGAACTACGCCAGCCGGTCCGCGGTGCAGGATTTCATGGCGCGCAATAACTTTACGGAACTGCCCACTCTGCTCGCGGGCTATGATCTGCACGGCAGCAGCAGTCTCATACAGATGGCGCTCAACGCGGAAAAGACGCTTTTAGAGATAACAGACGCAAAACCACAGGCGGCTGCAACACCTCTGAGGATGCCCGACCAACTGCTTCTCGATCCCTTGACGCAGCGTGAATTGGAAGTCCTGAAGTACATCGCTGCCGGTCTGCAAAATCGAGAGATTGCCGACGAGCTGGTTGTGTCACTCAACACGGTGAAAACGCACATCAACAACATCTACTCCAAACTGAACACCTCAAACCGCGTCCAGGCTGTTGCGCGCGCCCGCGACCTCAGCATGCTCTAGCGCCAGCCCAAATCTAGTACTCCTCGATCACCCAAAAGGGTGATGACTCTCCACCCCCCTTACCTCCTATACTGGTGTTCAACGTTCGTGAACACACACCAGGAGGAAACCTTCAATGCGTACGAGATTCACACTGCGGACAGCCACCGCGCTGGCACTGGTACTGGTGAGCCTGCTTGGCAGCCTGTCAGTCGCCGCTCACGGCGGTGAGACCGGCACAGCGCCCAACGGTTTGTTCTTCGTCGACTATCGCAGCCTGAACGGCGGGGCCGACGGGGTGGCGCTGGTCAACCTCGATCCCGAGTCGGATGGGTTTGGCGAGATCCTGCAGACCCTTGAACTGGGCGAAGGCGTGCTGCCGCATCACCTGTATTACAATCACGATCAATCGCGGCTCTATAACACCGCACTCGGCGGCGCTTTCCTGTATGAACTGATCCTGGAACGCGATGCTGACGGCATTCCGACCATCACCGGGGCCACACCCATCGATACCGGCGGCAGCATCGTGGGCGAGGATATGTATTTCTCGGAGGACGGTTCGTCCTTCTGGGTGACGTTCATCGGCGGTTCGGGTGGTGAGCGAGACGGATCGGTTGGCGTATTCGACGCCAGGACGAATGAACTGCTGCAAACCATCGTCGCACCCGAGCCGGAAGACCCGGCGAGCGGCGAGCCGTTCCTCCTCTATCCACACGGCATCTCAGCAAACGAGGCGCGCGGCTATATGGTCGTCACCTCGACCGTTCACCCCGATCTCGTCACTGGCATGGGCAACACGGTCACCCTGATCGATATGGACACTAAGGAACCCGTGCAGACGGTGCTCGTGGGCGAGTCGTGGGAGGATCTGAGCCAGCCGGTGGAAGTGCTGATGCTGCGTGAAGGACTTCCGTCTTACGTGCTGGTGACGACCGTGATGGGGGGCGATGTGTGGGTTGCGCCCTTCGATGAAGCGACCGGTCGCCTGGGCGAATTCACTGAAGTCATTGATGGCAGCGCCAACGAACTGGGAATCGCCCTCGAGTTCTACATCGGCCCGGGGCAAGACCCGGAGAGCGACGAAGATCAACTGCTGTACGTCAGCTTTGCGGTGCCCGGTGTGGTGAATGCCTACAGCCTGGACAACCTGCCGGAACTGGAACTGGTGAAAACGTTCCAGGCCGAGCCGGGCACGCACCACTTCGGCTTCTTCCGGACCGAATCGGGGCGCGAGGCGATGGTCATTCAGAACAACCTGCTCAATGGCGAGGGGATCAACGCGGGCACCTTGACGATTGTCGACATCCACAGCGGTGAGCAGTTGGGCCGGGTTGACCTCCCTGGCGACCACGGCATTCTGCCCGAATCGCTTGAGTCCGCGATGGGAAATGCCCATTTCGTCCACCACTAGCGCGCATTCAGCCCACCTGCTGAACCGACGCTCAGGAAGACCCCGGTTGGCGCACCCTGCCAACCGGGGTCTTTTGCTCAAGTATGGGCCATGCCGGAGAACAGGAGGCACACCTGTCGGTATGATGCGTGCAGTTTTGTGCTCAACTCGCGCGCCGGCCACTTGGCGATCCTGGCGCGCGGATACCGGCGAAGGGGGTTCTACTCGTCGCGCAGCACCACGAGCGGCGGAACGCGGGTGGGCCGCCACGCTACGCTCACCACGCTGGCGATCGCCAATCCCATACAGACCAGGATAATCGCCAGCCCCGCCGGCACGTCCAGCGACAGGACGATGTCCGAGCGAATCACGCGCAGCACGTGACAGACAACCGCGGTCGCAGCGGTGCCCAGCAAGCCCGCCAACAGCCCCAACTGGGCGTGCTCCAACACGAGGGTTGTCAGGACGTGGCGGCTGGTGTATCCGACCGCTTTCATCACGCCGATCTCCCGGCGGCGCTCGATCATCGCCAGCCCGACGGCATTGGCAATCAACACCGCGCCGGCGACCAGCGCAAGCCCCGCGACTGTGATCACGAAGGACAGCAGGCTGAACAAAATCCCCTGCAACACGTCGCGCACGTCCCTGGCGCTGATCGTCATCGCGCCCGGCAGTGCCGTGTTCAAGGCTCGTGTGGCGGCGTCCAGTTGATCGACCGCCAGCTCCCCTTCGTAGATCGCGGTGGCCTGGTGACGGCTCAAGGCGGCGACAGTATCATGGCTGGCGATGACACTGTCCGGCACCACGGCCATAACCTGATCACTGAGCGCGCGGTAAAAGCCGGACAGGATCGTGTCGCGCACCGCGCCGGAGGGACTCTGCAAACGCAGCGCCAGCCCTGGCTGTAACCCGCCGTACATGGCTTGCAGCGCAGCCGGCAGGTAGACGCCTTCGGGATTGCTGCCCCAGACATCGCCGGTGAGTTCCAGGCCCCAGGCGAGTTGATCGTACCGGCGGCCATCCAGCCAGCTCACCTGGAGCGGCTGCCATACCCCCTCGATCCGCACCTCAAGCGCGGCCAGTTCAGCCGGATAGCGCACGTGCATCGCCTTCACGCCGTCGAGCGCCTCCAGTTGAGCCCGGATCGCCGCATCCTGATCCATGCTGCCGAACACGACCAGGTTCGTGCCCTCAAGCGATCCCAACTGCTCGTCGAATTCTTTCTGCGCGGCGCGAATCGTCGCCACGGCAAAGCTGATGGCGACCACGCCAACAAACAGCGCGATCAAAGCGAACACCAGCCGTAGCTGCTGGCGTTTGAGGTTGTTCCGCGCCAGGGTGAGCATATAGCGGCGCGGCAGGGGCACGCGCGTCGTGATCCACAGCGCGCCGCCCATGATCAGCCCCAGCACGAGGAAACCCGCCAGCGCCAGCGCGATCACGCCCAGCCCTGGCAGCACTGAGCCCATGACAAACGTGCTGACGATGCTGAACGGCAGCGCCAACACCGCATAGACGCCCACCGCCGCCAGCCAGCGCTGCCACGCGCACGCCGTCGAAAACTGGCGCAGCAGCACCGCCGGACGTACCGCGCTGGCCCGGATGATCGCGTAAAAGCCGAAGATGAGCGTCGTCGCCACGCCCGCCAGCCCGCCGCTGATCATGGCGCCTGGGGTGACCTCCCACGCCAACAGGAAGATGCCGGTGCTTTCCATGCTACGCATGAGCGGGTGCGCCAGCAGCAGGGCGGCGACGATGCCCACCGTGCTGCCCACCACGCCGATCAACAGCGTTTCCAGCCCGAACATCAGCAGCAGGTGGCGCTGGCGATAGCCCAGCGTTTTGAGCACGGCGATTTCGGTGGTGCGGCGGGCGAGAATGACCTGCATCGTATTGGCAACCCCGATCCCGCCCACCAACAGGGCCAGCATTCCCGCGCCCTTCAAGCCGAAGTCGAACACGCGGCGGATTTTCTTCTGCGATTCGCTGAAGTCGTTTGCGATCATCACGCGCCAGCCGGACGCTCGAAGCTCGCGCGCCAGGGCCGCTGGATCGTCCGGCACGACCAGTATCGCCCCGGTGAGCACCTGGCTGTTGTTGGCGATCTGGCGGGCGGTTTCCAGGCTGTAGAGCACGCTTTTCGCCATGTGATCGGGCAGCATCTCGATGATGCCGCCGACGATCACGGACTGCGGCGCGCCGCCCATACCATCGGTCACGCGAACCACGTCCCCGACCCTGAGATCGAGAGCCGCGGCCAGATCGCGCGTGATGGCGATAGACCCCGGCGCGCGGATCGCGGCGGCGAGGTCCGCCCCCTGGGGATCGCGCATGGTGACGTTGCCAACCAGGGGATACACGTCCGGCTCCACGCCCTGCGCGTACATCACAAAGCCGGTTTGGGTGCCGTTCTCCGGCTTGAGCAGCATATTGAACGTGCGCGCGATCAACGTGTACGCCTCGATGCGCCCGGATGCCTGCAAAGCTGCGAGCTGGTCAAGATCGGCCTGTGACAAATACGTATCAGCCGACTCGTGGTCGATCGTCAAGTCGCCGCCTCGCATCATGCGCGGTTCGCCTAACAAGGCATCGTCGATGACATTCGACAGCAGTTGCATGGCGACCAGCGCCATCACGCCGAACGCGACGGAGATGATCACCAGCAGCGTGCGCTGGCCGCTGCGGCGCAGCGCGCGCAGTGCATAGCGCAGGTAGAAGCGCATGACTCACCCTCCCTCCGCCAGCCGGACCGGCTCGCGCCATCTTTGGGCATCCTGGTGCCCGTTGGACGGCAGGGCCAACCGGCCATCCACGAGGTTCAACAGCGTGTCAGCGCGGGCAGCGACGTGTGGATCGTGAGTGGCGATGACCAGCGTGATCCCCAGGTCCGCGCGCAGCCGCGCACACAGATCGAGCACCTGCGCGCCGGTCTGCGAGTCCAGGTTGCCGGTAGGTTCGTCCGCCAGCAGCAGTTCCGGCTGCGTCACCAGGGCGCGCGCAATCGCAACCCGCTGCTGCTGCCCGCCCGAAAGCTGGTGCGGGCGGTGGTGCAGGCGATCCGACAGGCCGACGAGATCCAGCACTTTCTGCGCACGCTGGCGAATGTGCCGCCTGTCCCGGCTGACGTACAGCGGCACCTCGACATTTTCGAGCGCGGTCAGCGTGGAAATGAGGTTGAACGACTGGAAGACGATCCCGATCTTTTCGTTGCGAAAACGAGCCAGCGCCGTTTCGTTCAGGGTGGTGATGTCCGTCCCATCGATGATCAGCGTCCCGCCGTTGACAGTGTCGATCCCGGCCAGAATGCCCAGCAGCGTCGATTTGCCGGACCCCGATGGGCCGGTGAGCGCGACCCAACTCCCGCGCGGAATCGCAAACGAGACGTCGCGCAGAATATCGATGCGTTCGCCTGCCAGCGGCAGCCAGCGGATGATGTTGCGGGCTTCGATTGCGGCTTGCATGATTCACACCTCCATGTGAGTACGCTGTCATGGTAACGGTGTGATGTCACGCGCGTATCGCAGAACTGTCGCAACTTTGTCGCAGGCAGGTGCAGGAAGATCAGGCGGTCGGCAGGCAGATCGCAAACGTGCTGCCTAACCCCGGCGTGCTGGTTACGTTGACGCTGCCGCCCATCGCCTCGGTCAGCTCTTTGACCAGCGCCAGCCCCAACCCCGCCCCGGCGTGATCGGGGCGGTTGGACGAGTTGACGCGATAGAACCGGTCCCAGATATGCGGCAGGTGTTCCGGATCGATGCCCTCGCCGGTATCTTTGACGTCGATCTCCACCTGCCCGGCGGCGGCGTTGGCGGTGATGGCGACGATGCCGCCGGGCGGCGTGAACCGCACGGCGTTGCGCAGCAGATTGTGCAGGACCTGCTCGAAGCGCATCTCGTCGGCGCGCACCAACGGCAGCTCGGCAGGCAGATCGACCACCAGCTCGACCTTGAACGTTTCCCACAGGCCGGGCGCGGCTGCCGCCGCGATCCGCCGGATTACCGCCTGGAGAGCGGTCGGCTGGCAGTTGATCGCCAGTTCGCCCACTTCGGCGCGCGAGAGCGCAAACAGGTCGTCGAGCAGCCGCTGCAGCCGCAGCGTTTCCGCTTCCATCACGGCGATATCCTTCACCAGTTCATCCGGGAGTTTGCCTTGCCAGCGGCTGACCATCGACTCCGTATAGCCGCGCAGCGTGGCGACCGGCGTGCGTAGTTCGTGGGAGACGCTGGCGACCAGTTCGCGCCGGTTGCGCAGCAGCTTCGCCACGTTGTCGCGCTCGGTTTGCACGTCGCGCATCGCGCGTTCGAGATCGTGCGCCATGGCGTTGAAGTCGGTTTGCAGCGCGGCGACTTCGTCTTCGCCCTCGACCGTAACGCGCGTGCTGTAATCGCCCTGGCGAAGTTGAGCCGTGCCCTCGGTGAGCCGTTGCAGGCGGCGCGTGGTTTGCCGCGCGGCGAAAAAGGACAGGGTCAGCGCGGGCGGCAGCACGACGATCACCAGCAACAGGGTCATAAAGCCGATGATGATCAGCACGGGAACGATGCCGATCACCACCGAGAAAATCGTATGCGGTACACCTTCCGAGGAGTAATATTGGACGAGGTTGATGGTGATGAGGGTGGCGAACAAAAACATACCGAGCACGACCAGCAGCATATGAGAGTGAGTCAGCGCCCAGATCAGGTGCCGCCGCCGCAGACGCGCCCAATACTGCCACAGGTGCACGATGCCGCGCATGATGGCGAAAGCCAGGATGCCCGAAATCAGCATCGTGGAGATGACCGGCAGGTGCTCCTCGGTCAGATCGACGGTGGGCTGGGGTATTGCCTGCCCCTGGATCACCACCGTATCGAATATGGAGAACACCCCGATCGTGATCGCCAGCAGGCCGGATTCATCGATGGTTTCCCGGCATTCCGGCATGAGGTAAAACCCACTGCCCAGCACGACCCCGCCTGCCAGCACGGCGAGTAGGAGGCCGCCGACCAGCTCGGACCCGGCGCGCTGCCACCACGCGCCGCCGCCGCGCCGCAGCCGGATGGCATACCAGGACATCGCGCTCAACAGCGCGAGGAACAGCCCATTCTGGCGTTCGCCCGGCGTGATGTCGTTCCGCGCCAGCCAGACGAGCGCCAACAGCCCCCACCCCAGCGCCAGCGCCTCGATCCAGGCGCGCAGCGGCGAAGCGGATAACAGCGAGACGCGTCGCAAAGGGGTCAATCGGCGCGCCATCGGTAGCCCACGCCCCACACCGTTTCCAGCGCCGCGCCCAGGTCGCCCAGCTTTTTGCGCAGGCGCAGCACGGTGTTGTCCACCGACCGGTCACCGCTGACGTACGCTTCGTCCCACACCGTGTCCAGCAGGTACGCGCGGCTGAAGGCCCGGCCCGGATTCCGCAGCAGCAGGTGTAAGAGGCCGAATTCCGTTGGGCTCAGGTCAAGCGCGTGACCATCCAGCGTGGCGTGATGAGCGTCCGGGTCGAGCCGCAGCCCGCCGTGCGTGAGGACCGTGGCATGCGAACTCCGATCCGCGTGCAGAGTCTGCTCCATCAACTCCACGCGGCGCAGCATCGCGTGAACGCGCGCCAGCAGTTCGCGCATACTGAACGGCTTGGTCAGGTAATCGTCCGCGCCGACTTCCAGGCCCACAACGCGGTCGATCTCTTCGCTGCGCGCGGTGAGCATCAAGACCGGTGTCGCGGCGGACTGGCGAATCTGACGCAGCACGTCCAGTCCATCGCGCTTGGGCAGCATCCAATCCAGGATGATCAAATCGGGCAGCGCCTGGGCGTGGCATGCCAGCGCGGCTTCACCATCGGCGGCGTGTACGGTCGTATAACCCGCGGTTTCCAATTCGCGCAGCACAACCTGCGCCAGGCTGATTTCATCCTCTACCAACAAAATCGTCGCCATCGACTCTCTTCCTCCCACCTGACCAGTATGCCCAACCTCAACCGGCGAGACAACATCCGGCCAATGGGGTGCCACCGCCTGCCGGCGGCGGCGTTCCGGCTGTGAAAAACGTCCAGTGGCGAAGCCTGCCACTGGCCATGGTGGGTCGTTCCCGGTGAGAGTATGGTTGATTCCGGCGCTGCCGCACCACAGTTCGGCTTGGGATGTGTGGATATTTGGAGATCACGGGCGATGCAGCCGCGCAACAAGCGATCAGGGGTGCACGCTTTTCGCCCCACACGACTCTCGCACGATCAGCTCGACCGGCAGCACGATCGACGCGGCCTGGGGCGACCGGATCTCGCGTTGGGAGAGCAAGAATTGAATCGCAAAGACGCCGATCTTCGATTTCGGTACGCTGACGGTCGTCAGCGCCGGGCGGATCATGCGTGCCAGCTCGATATCATCGATCGACGTCACCGCGATATCGTCCGGCACGCGCAGCCCCCGGTCGTGCAGCGCGGCGATAACGCCGATGGCGGCCTCGTCGTGGGCGGCAAAGATCGCTGTCGGCATCCGGTCGGAGTCGAGCAGTTCCAGCGTCAGGCGGTACGCGGATGGCGACGGCTCCATCGCCGACAACACCCGGATCAGCGACTCGTCGTACGGCAGGTCATTCTCCAGCAGCGCCTGGCGGTACCCCTGTTTGCGCTGATCCTCGATTGCCAGAAACGCGATGCGCTGGTGGCCCAGCTTGATCAGGTGCTCGACCGCCATGTACGCCGCCGCCGCGCGGTCGAAGATGACGGCAGGAAGCCCCCGGATCGAGTCTTCCAGGCACACGATATTGTCGATTCGCTCGATCATCGCGTCGAGGAGCGCCTCATGCTCCGGCGTATTCATCATCTGCGGCAAGATCAGGACCAGTGACGAGATCTCGTCGGGGTGGATGTTTTTGTTGAAGAACACCGGGTCTTTCAGGGCGTCGAAAAAACTGAAGAACCGGATGTGTTGGTGATGTTCGTGTGCGCCGTCGAACAACCCCGCCAGCACCAGGTTGTAGTACGGGCGGTTGAGCACGTTGTAACTCTGCCCGCCCGTGACAATGCCGATCGCGTTGCGGGCGGCGTCGCTGCCCTGCTTCAAGCGCTGCGCGTGCTCGTTGGGCCGGTAGCCAAGCTCCTGAATCGCCTGCATGACGCGCTGGCGAGTCTCTTCCGACACGTTGCGCGGGCCATTGTTCAGCACGTACGACACCACCGCGCGCGAAACGCCGGCGCGCTTCGCCACGTCCTGCTGCGTAACCGGTCCATCCTGTTTTTTCATGAATCGGGTCCCTGGTCCATCCCCCAAACGCCGCCTTCCCGCAGCGTGTCGATCTGCAGAGCGACCGCGACCGGCGCCAGGCCGTCAGTCTGGGCGGTGAGGGTGATCGTGCCCGCGCTGTGCCGTGCCCTGACGAAACAGGCCCCCTGCCCCCCCACCAGAATCAGCGGGTTTTCGCCGATGAGCTCGGCGTCACCTTCGAGCGAGAGCCAGACCGGTGACATCTGGTACGGCAAGACATTACCATATCGGTCGACGATCTGCACGGCAATCCGCGCCATGTCCGCGCCATCGGCCACCAGTTCGGACGTATGCGCCCACACGCAGAGCTGGGCCGGCAGGTGATCCGCCGCGATCTTCTGTTCCGCGACGCACGCCCCATCCACGAACCCGCGCACGGTCAGGTCTTCGACGCCCATGCCCCAGGGATTGTACGGGTTCGGCCAGCGCACGACAAACGGCGGGTGCGGCAGGTGGGGATACACCTCGACATCGGGCCGGAAGCGCCCCAGAGACTGCTGCCCGACGCAGACCTCGATCTCCTCACAGTTGCTGAAGACGACGAGCGGGTTGTTGCCGCCGCCGGATCGATCGCCCATCGTCCAGTTGGTCGCGGCCTGGAGCACGATCTCGTCGGCGAGCGGTTTCTGGCTGCGGTAAAAATACGCGGCGAATTTGGGCAGACGGTAGAGGTCCATCACGCCGTGATGGCAAACACGGTCGCCCGACCCGAACTCCTTGTGCGTGTGGTAGTCGAACGCGCACCAGCCAATCGCCCCTGCCACGCCGGGATGGCTCATCTGCAAGTTGTGTTTGCGCGCGTGAATCAGCGCCTGTTCGACGCGACGTTCTTCGTGGTCCCACGTCTTCGTGGGATACATGTGCCCGCCAAACTCCGTGATCACGTGCGGGCGCACGTGCGGCGGCTTGATGCCGTCCGAGAAATCGTTGAGCGTGAACACGTCTTCGAGGAACGTGCTGCTGATGAAGTTGCGGACACCGCCGGTTGGCCGCGTGGGATCGAGCGCGCGGGCCAGGGCATTGGTCCGCGTGTAAAGCGCGTCGTCATCCGGCGATTCGTTGACGCGCACGCCCCACATGATCACCGAGGGCCGGTTGCGGTCGCGCAGAATCATCGCCTGCAAATCCTGCACGGCAAGCGCCTGCCAGGTCTCGTCGCCGATGTGCTGCCACCCGGCGAGTTCCTCGAACACCAGCAGGCCGATTTCATCGCAGCGATCCAGAAAGTGCGGCGATTGGGCGTAGTGTGACGTGCGGACGATGTTGCAGCCAAGCTCATATTTCAGGATGTCGGCATCCAGGCGCTGCAGCCGGGCGGGCGCTGCCGCGCCGATGTAGGGATAGGTCTGGTGGCGATTCAGGCCGAACAGCTTCAGCGGAGCGCCGTTGAGCACGAACTGCCCGTCGCCATCGAACCCGGCGCTGCGGAAGCCGACCCGCACACGCTGGCGGTCGATGGGCGTGCCGCGCGCGGACAGCGTGAGATCGAACGTATACAGCGCCGGATCTTCGAGCGACCACAGCACAACCCGCCCGAGATCGGCCAGCTCGATGGTGAACCGGTCCGCGCTGACGGTCTGCGTCTTGCGCGCGAGCGCCCGCCCGGCGGCGTCACAGAGGACGGCTTCCAGGCTCAGGTCGTCCGCCGCCTGCGAAAGCTCGACGTCGCACTCGAGGCGTGGGCGCGCCAGCACGTCCACCGGTCGGGCGAAGACGGACGCGATGTGGCACGGATCGACGATGCGCAGATGCACGTCGCGGTACAGGCCACCGAACGTCAGATAGTCGACCTGGCCGCCATAGGGCGGCACGTCCGGGTTTTCGGTCGCGTCGACGTAAACCGTGAGGACGTTTTCACCCGGCGTCACGCAGCCGGTGATCTCGAACGAAAACGGCGTGTAGCCGCCCCGGTGTTCGCCCAGCCGAGCCCCATTGAGGAATACCGTGCTCACCAGCATCGCGCCGTCGAAGTCCAGGAAAATCCGTTTGCCGGCTGCCGGCGGTGGCAGTGTGAAGCGCTTGCGGTACGTCGACACGAACTGGTAATCGCGGTTGTCGACGAAACGCCGGGTAAAGAGCCGGTTGCTGTGTGGCAGCGTCACCGGCTCGAACTGATCGTCGGCGGTGGCGTCGTCGACCGGTTCGGCCCGGAACAGCCAGTGCTGGTTGAAGTTTTGCACGAGTCTCATACACATAACCTTCTTTGGTGGCCCTGGAGGAGTCTGCTTGACTTTTGAATAAAACCCAGTTTATACTAATCAACATGAGTAGTCAACACGTGTTGATTGTTCCATCGACGGTCACTCACGACTCATTTTTTGCGGCTTACTCAGCAGTCTGAACATCTTTATGGAGGGTCTTTGCAATGAAAAAAATCCTTTCTCTCGTCGTCATCGCGGCCCTGCTGTGCATCGCAGGGGCCAGCAGCGTGGCAACCGCGCAGGATGTCGCGCTGACGCTGTGGGTCTACGATGACGGGCGCCTCGAAGTCCTGAACGCGTTGGGCGATCAGTTCGAAGCCGAATACGGCGTCGCGCTGACGGTCGAAGTCGTCGATCTGAGCGAAATCCGCAATATTATGACGCTTGGCGCGGCATCGGGCGAGGGGCCCGACATGATCATCATCCCGCACGACAACCTCGGCCCGCTGGTGGAAAACGGCTCAGCCGCGCCGATTGACCTGGGCGACAAAGTCGATTTCTTCCTGCCCAACGCCATTGACGGGTTCACCTACGACGGCCAGTTGTACGGCCTGCCGCTGGCAGTGGAGAATATCGGCTTCTTCCGCAACACGGACCTCGTCCCCGAAGCGCCCACGACCTGGGCCGAAGTCGCTGAAATCGGCGCGGCGCTGTTCGACGAAGGCGCGATCGACTCGGTGATCGGCTTCCCGGACCTGACCTACAACGCCTACCCCGTTTACACGTCGTTCGGCGGGTACATCTTTGGCCGCGATGAAGCCGGCAGCTTCACCGTCGACGACATCGGCATGAACAACGCGGGCATGGTCGCGGGCCTGACCTGGATCGAACGCCTGATCGAAGACGGCCTCGTGTCCGAAAACATCGACTGGGAAGCGTCGCACGTGCTGTTTGAAACCGGGCGCTCGGCCTTCATCATGACCGGCCCGTGGGCGATCAACCGCTTCGACACCGCCGGTGTGCCCTATGCGATCTCGGCGTTCCCCGCTGCCGAAGAAGGCGGCGAGCCCGGCTACCCCTTCCTGGGCGTGCAGGGCCTGGTGGTGAACGCCAACAAGGATAACGTGCTGCTGGCGCAGCTTTTCGCCGTCGATTTCCTCGCCACCGAAGACAACTATCAGGCGATTTTCGACGCCGAGCCGCGTCCGTCGGCATGGGCCTCGATCTTCGAATCGGCCAGCGACCCGAACACCGCCGGTTTCAACGAAGCCGGCGTGAACGCCGTGCCGATGCCGTCCATCCCGGCGATGGGCTACGTGTGGGACGCGTGGGTCAACGCCGGCGCGCTGGTGGCTCAGGGCGAACTGACTCCCCAGGAAGCGCTGGACAGCGCCGTCGAGCAAATTCTGGCGCAAGTCGAAGGATAACCTCCGCTTGTAGTAAGATGAAACAGAGTGGCAGCCGGCAAAACTGCCACTCTGTGCTAACTTTTCAAGCTCCTCAATACACTTATTGTTCTGGGCTGCGAGTAAACGCATGAGACACATCAACACCCAGTTATCACGTTACGGCTATATCCTCAACCTCGGCGTGATAGGCGTGCTGCTGGCCGGAATCTTGCGGGTGGTGTTCCAGTTGTACGCCGACGGGCTGTACCCGCTGGCGTCGGCGCTCAGCGCGATCACCGTGTTTCTGGCCCTGGTCTATCTGCGGCGGCGCTTCACGCCCCTGCGCTGGTTCGCCATCGGCGTCGGGCTGGCGATGTTGTTCACGTTGTATCCCATCCTGTACACATTTTACCTCAGCGTGACCAACATGGGCAGCGGCCACCTGATGACCAAGCAGCAGGCCATCGACCGGCTCGAAAATCAGCTTTACATGCCGGAAGGCGGGAAGACTTACGGCTGGACGGCGTTCCGTTCGCCGGATGAAGCATATGCTCTCTGGCTGCTGCCGGAAGAGGGGCCAGGACTGCTGGCACGGCCCGGCGAACCACTCGAAGAAGCCATGCCGGGCGCGGACGGAATCGGCGCGCCGGACCAAGACGGCATCCCCCTCACCATCGACGGGTACGAGCGACTGGCGCAGAACCAGGTCGTGCCGATCATTTCCGCGCTGGGCGCGATCGATTTCGGCGAACCGCCGGACACGGTGCGCATTCGATCGCTGCGCGAGGCCGTCACCCTCAAGCCCAAGTACCGGTACGATCCCGACCGCGACGCGATGGTCGATCAGGAGACGGGCACAGTTTACCGCCCGGTCGAAGGCACGTTCACCTCGGATGACGGCGAAACGCTGACACCCGGTTACATCGTCTACGTGGGGCTGCACCACTTCGAGCGCTTCCTGGGCAACGAGCGTTTCCGCGAGCCGCTCATCAGGATCTTCCTGTGGAACGTGTCCTTTGCGCTCGCGTCGGTGTTTTTGAGCTTCGCGGTGGGGCTGGTGGTGACGCTGCTGTTCGAGGGCCTGCCGGGCAGCCGCCTGATCCGCGCGCTGCTGATCATCCCCTGGCCGATTCCGGTGCTGGTGTCGATCCTGATCTGGCGCAGCATGCTGAATCCCGACCTGGGCTTCGTCGCGCCGCTGCTGGAGTCGCTGTTCGGCAGCTCGCCGGCGTGGTTTCAGAACGCGATGTGGACGCGCGTGGCGGTGATACTGGTCAACGTGTGGCTGTCGTACCCCTACTTCTACGTGATTTCCGCCGGGGCGATCCGGTCGATCCCCCACGAGATTTACGACGCCGCCGTCGTCGATGGCGCGAGCGCGTGGGGCAAGTTCCAGCACATCACGCTGCCGCTGCTACTACGCATCCTGATGCCGCTGCTGATCGCGTCCTTCACGTTCAATTTCAATAACTTCAACGTGATCTACATTTTCAACTTTGGGCTGCCGCCCATGCCGAACACGATTGTGCCCATGGGCCAGACCGACATCCTGATCTCGTTCGTGTACCGGCTGGCGTTCATCACCTCGAACGTGACCGATTACGGGCTGGCGGCGGCGATCACGGTGATGCTGTTCCTGCTGATCAGCCTCATGGTCGTCTTTCAGGCGCGCTTCACCAACCTCTTCCGGGAGGCGGATTGATCATGGAAAAAACGCGTAACACGCCCGCACTTCGCACCGGCCTGCTCGACCAACTGCGCACCGGCAACTGGGTCGGCTACCTGACGCGCTACCTGATCGCCGGCATATTGATCGTGTTCGCGGTGGCCCCGGCGCTGTGGATCGTCTCGGCCTCGCTGAACCCGGCCAAGTCCCTGGTCGGCGGCACGCTCTGGCCGGAAAACCCCAGCTTCGTCAACTACCGCGAGCTGGTGACGAACGACTTCTTCCCTTACCTGACATGGTTCGGCAATTCGCTCAAGATCGCGACGATCACGACGCTCTGCACGGTGACGATCACCTGCCTGGCGGGATATTCGCTGTCGCGGTTCCGTTTCAAGGGGCGGCGCTCGTTCATGATCGCGATCCTGATCCTGAACGTGTTCCCGGCCATTCTGGGCATGGTCGCGATCTTCACCACGATTCAGCAGCTCGGGCTGTACGTCGACGCGCTGGGGCTGGATAAGCATGTCAGCCTGATTCTGATCTACACCGCCGGGTCGATGGGCATCAACGTGTTGATGGTCAAGGCGTACATCGACACGATCCCGGTGGAACTCGACGAGTCGGCGCTGGTCGATGGCGCGAGCCCGTGGCAGACGTTTCGCCACATCATCCTGCCGATCATGACGCCGATCGTGATCACGATTGGCGTGCTGACCTTCATCGCTGCGTATGGCGACTTCGTGATCGCCCGCGTGCTGCTCAAAAGCTCGGATCAGCTAACGGTGATGGTCGGCTTGATGCTGTTCCAGACCGATCGCTTCGACCAGGATTTCGGCATGATCACGGCGGGCGCGGTGCTGGCGGCGATCCCGGTTATTCTGATCTACATCCCGCTGCAGCGCTTCGTCATCGACGGACTGACCGCCGGCTCGGTCAAGGGCTGATGCGGGGAGAGAGGCCGGCCATGCGAAGACTGACTCTGAACCGGCTGGCAGGCTGCCTGCTGGCCGGCACGTGGCTGATGGCGGCGCTGTGGAGCACCCCCACCCACCCGGCGCAGGCGGACGAGCCGCGCTTCTACTTCGGCGTCGATCTGTCCTACGTCAACGAGATGGACGACTGCGGGGCCGTCTACCGCGAAAACGGCGCGGCGCGCGATGCATTCGAGCTGTTCGCCGATCACGGCGCGAACCTGGTGCGCGCGCGGCTGTGGCACGATCCCGACTGGACCGAATACAGCACGCTGGCCGACGTCGAGCGGACCTTCGCACGGGCGCGGGCGGCGGGCATGGACACCCTGCTCGACTTCCACTACTCGGACACCTGGGCCGATCCGGGGCGGCAGCAAGTCCCGGCGGCGTGGGAGTCGATCACCGCCACCGACGCGCTGGCTGCCGAAGTCTACCGCTATACCAGCAGCGTGCTTCAATACCTGCATGCCGCCGATCTGGCCCCGGCCTTCGTGCAGGTGGGCAACGAGATCAACCCTGGCCTGTTGAAGGCGGGCGAGGTGCGTAACGACTGGCCCCGCGACGCGCAACTGATCAACGCGGGGATCCGCGCCGTGCGCGATTTCGCGGCGGAGACCGGCACCGACCCGCGCATCATCCTGCACGTGGCCCAGCCCGAAAACACCGAGTGGTGGTTCGCGCAGGCGGAAGCGCACGGCGTCACCGGCTTCGACGTGATCGGCGTGTCGTACTACCCGCAGTGGAGCACGTTCTCCATCGCCGAGATGGGCGCGCACGCCGGTTACCTGCGCCAGCGTTTTGCCAAAGACGTCATGATCGTCGAGACGGCTTACGGCTGGACGCGCGACGCGGTCACCGAAACAGCCGACAACATCCTGACGCAGGGCGTGCGGGGGTATCCGTTTTCGCCCGAAGGCCAGCGCCGCTTCATGACCGATCTCACGCAGAGCCTGATCAGCAACGGCGGACTCGGCATCGTCTACTGGGAACCGGCATGGGTATCGACGCCGTGCTCGACGCGTTGGGGCCAGGGATCGCACTGGGAAAACGCCACGTTCTTCGACTTCCGGAACGACAACGAACTGCTGGAAGGCATCGACTTTCTGAGCCATCCCTACACCGTTCCCGCCGCGCCGCCCGATGGCGTCGTCGAAGACCGATACGGCGCGCCCCTGGTCGAAGACGATCGCGGCGACGTCATCGACGGCATCGCCGCGCTGGACCTGACGGGCCTCTACGCCACAGCGGACCGGGACACGATCCAACTGGCGACAACCGTCGCGGGCGACGTCTATGCCGCCGAAGGCCATTTCCTGTACTTCTTCGACACCACGCACGACGACCGGGGCGCCGACGCGCAGGCCGGGCGGCGTCCCATCACCGCCGCCGACCCGTTCAAACCGGAATACCGGCTCGAGCTGGGCATCAACGCCGGGGTGGGCATGGCCCACAGCAGCGCCACCTTTTACGCCTGGACCAACGGGGATTGGGAAGTCGTGACGTTCACCGGCGGCATCGCCGTGCGGGCGGACGGCGGCTCGGTGATCGAGATCGCCCTGCCGCGCGCGCTGCTGGGCGAAACGCCGCAGGTTCACATCGCCGTCGTGAGCACGGATCGCACGCGCGCCCACTCCGCCGGCGACATCCTCGGCACGGCGGACGTCCCGGCGAGCTGGACCGATGACCTCGTGCTCGACACGTTTTTCGCGCTGCCAGCCAACGACTAACAGCGGGTTAGCGGGAAGAATTGGGAGACATCCCCGGATCGCCTGGTGAGTTTCATTGGCATCCGGATTGTGTCAAGTGCTGCTCCACGTGGTCAATCACAGCACCGATCATCGCGCGCAGATTTGCAGAGCGCTTCATGATCGGGGAGCCGAAACACGCAATCAAGATTAGGTTTCCAACGTCTATACCTCGCCCAGGTGCAGCTTCCACCTACCTGCCGCTGCGCCATCCCCAACACCAGGACGCTCAATCGATCGATCCGTATCATCCCCTGTTTCGTGATCGCAGCGCAAGCCCTCCCTGGACGACGAGACTTGTTTACTTGTTTTGTTTGTAGTATCATGAGTTCAAATGGCAGTCAGTAATGAATAGAAACATTGATTTTGGTAGCAATACGCTCTCGATGTAGGTGAGCAAGCGGGGCTGTGCCTCATCGCAGATTGCATTACTCCCAATTCCAACATTGACCCCACCAGCACATCTCCACACCCTCACATTGTCACGTCATAGCCCGTTCAAAACCTTGATACGGTGGTGGCGTACCACTCTCTCTTTCACATTAGAAGTCTGGTCCCACAAGGCAACACCAAAGAAATTTTGAACTTCAAAAGGGGTGGGATAAGAGATGATGGACCAGGTGATCACTACGTCGATCGCGTGCGATCAAGGATTCTGCTACTTCCTCTCTAAACGAATTATCGATATCGCTCTGGCGGCGCTGCTCCTGATCTTCCTGGCGCCCCTGCTTCTCGCGATCGCCATCCTGATCAAAATTGACTCGCACGGCCCGATCATCTTTGTGCAGCCCAGGGTTGGGGCCAGACGGCGGTCGTCGGGCAAGCGTACTCACTGGGAAATCCATACCTTCCGAATATATAAGTTCCGTTCGATGTTCTGTGACGCCGACCAGGCGCTGCACCAGGCTCACATTCATGCCTACGCCAGCGGGCAGATCGACGCTACGGATCCCGCGACGACCACCTTCAAGCTCACCAATGATCCCCGGATCACGCGCATGGGGCGGATCCTGCGCCGATCCAGCCTGGACGAACTGCCGCAGTTGGCAAACGTCTTGAAGGGCGAGATGAGCCTCGTAGGGCCGCGCCCGATCCCTCTGTATGAATTCGAAGACTATCAAGAGCGGCACAAACAACGCTTCGCCGCCCTGCCGGGGATCACAGGGCTATGGCAAGTGAAGGGACGTTGCCAGGTTTCGTTCGAGGAACAGATCCAGATGGATATCGAGTACGTCCGCGACCAGTCGCTGTGGCTTGACTTCAAGATTCTGCTACTCACCATTCCCGCCGTCCTATCGGGCCGAGGCGCTGGATGAGACCCAACAGACGAGTCTCAGGGGAAGCGAGGTGCATGGCATGTCAGACCAACTAGGTATCAGCGTCCTCGGCAGTGGATATTGGGGGATCAACTACGTCCGTTTGTTCACCGAGCTGCCCGCGGCGCGAGTCGTTTCGGTGTGCGATCTGCGAGAGGAGCGTCTGCAAGAAGTTACGAGGCGGTTTCCGGACGTAACCGTCACCGCGGATTTGGACGAGGCGTTGCACTGCCCAGAGGTTGAGGCGGCGGTGGTGTGCACGAATGCCGCGGCTCATTATGACGTCGCTCAACGGAGTCTCCGAGCAGGAAAGCACGTCCTGATCGAGAAACCGATGGCTACCACGACCGCCCGCGCCCAGAAGCTGCTCGCCCTCGCCCAATCCAAAGGGCTCGTGCTGATGGTCGGTCACATCTTCCTCTATAATGCCGGCATTCAAACCGTGAAATCCTATATCGAGCGGGGCGATGTGGGCCAGGTGTACTACGTGTATGCGCGCCGTACGAATCTCGGCCCGATCCGCTCCGACGTGAATGCCCTGTGGGACTTAGCGTCGCACGACGTATCGATCATCGACCATCTCCTCGGCCAACCGCCCCAGTGGGTCAGTGCCGTCGGCACAAAGGTCCTGCGCAATTGCCGTGAGGATGTGGGGTTCATCATTCTCGGCTACCCGAACGGCGTTCTCGGTCACATCCATGTGAGTTGGGCGGAACCCAACAAAGTACGCGAAGTCGTCGTTGTGGGCAGTGACAGGCGGATTGTCTTCAACGATCTGGATCCCGTGGAGCAAGTCCGCATCTTCGAAAAAGGCATTGCCCCCTCTGCGAACGAGCCTGAACCGTCCAGCTATGGCGAGTACCAGTTCTCCATACGTGACGGCGCCATCATCAGCCCGAAAATCGAGGTCAGCGAACCGTTGAAGAACCAATGTAATCACTTCCTTGACTGCGTCACAAAAGGCTGCACCCCCCTGAGTGGGGGACAGAACGGCGTGGACGTCGTGCGGATCATGGAGGCGATCAGCCGCTCGATGCTGGGCCGCGGGCGGCCTGTTGAACTCAACTGGGACAAAATCCAACAGGTGGAAAAAAGCTATGAGTATCAAACAGGAATTGCAGGTACCTTTCATTGATCTGCAAGCCCAGCGAGCCGCCATTGCAGCAGAACTCGACCAGGCGATTTCAGGGGTGCTGGCTCGAAACGATTTTATCCTGGGCAAGGACGTCACCCTGTTCGAGGAAGAATTCGCCACGTTTTGTGAAGCCAGGTACGCGGTGGGAGTGGACTCGGGCACCTCCGCTCTGGAGCTGGCGTTGCGGGCTTACGGCATCGGTCCAGGAGACGAAGTCATCACGGTTGCCAACACGTTTATCGCCACCGTTCTGGCCATCGCCTACACCGGCGCCACGCCCGTTCTGGTCGATGCCGATCCCCACACGTACACACTGAATCCCATGCAGCTAGCGTCCGCGCTCACGCCTCAAACCAGGGCCATCATTCCCGTTCATCTCTATGGTCAGCCCGCCGACATGGATCCCCTGATGGCGATCGCCCGGCAGCACGGGCTGATCGTCATTGAGGATGCCTGCCAGGCTCACGGCGCACGCTACAAAGGCGGGCGTGTAGGATCGTTCGGTCACGCCGCTGCTTTCAGCTTCTATCCCGGGAAGAATCTGGGGGCCTGCGGCGACGGGGGCATGGTGGTGACCAACGACGAACAGATCGCCAAGACGCTCCAGATGCTTCGGAACTACGGCCAGAGCCAGAAATACCATCACGATCTCAAGGGCTTCAACCGCCGGCTCGACACGCTGCAGGCCGCTGTGCTGCGGGTCAAGCTCACGTATCTCGACGCGTGGAATGCCGCCCGGTGCGCGCATGCCGCTCACTATACCCGGCTTCTCGGCGACGTTGTCGAAACGCCACGCGTGCCGGAATACGCCGAACCCGTCTGGCATCTTTACGTCATCCAGACTGCTCGCCGTGACGCGCTCCGAACGCACCTTTTCAGCCGCGGAATTGCAGTGGGCATGCACTATCCAATCCCGATTCACCTCCAACCGGCATTTCAGGATCTCGGGTACCAGAAGGGCGATTTCCCGGTATCCGAGCGCAGTGGAACAGACGGGCTGTCGCTGCCCATGTACGCCGAGCTCACGCCGGACGCGATCGAATACGTAGCGACTACCATTGGAGACTTCATGGCGGAGCACGGGTCAGATCGTGCGTCCGAACCGCAATAACTAACGGAGTGGCCGGAAGTGGGATTTTCAAGCTACGCGCGCGTTCTGTGGAAACATAAATGGACCATCGCCGCCACGACTTTGCTGACGCTGGCAATAGCCGCCTTCGGAAGCTCGCTGCTGCCGACGAAATACGCGGCCACAGTGGTGCTGCGCATCTTGACCCCCGTTGGCGGGTCGATCGACCGGACCGAATACGACATCCGCTATGGCGACCGGCTGATGAGCACCTACATGGAAATCGCCACCAGCCGCCCGGTCATGGACGAATTGATGCAACAACTCGATCTGGATTCGCCGCCCAGCATCAAAGTCGAAGCGGTCGCCAACACCGAGTTACTGGAGATTACGGCTTCCAGCACCGAACCGAACCTGTCGCGGGACATCGCCAATACGCTCGCCGAAATCCTGATCGCGCGCAACGCGGAGCTGTATGTCGGAAGCGGAAAAACCGCCGCGCAGATCCTGGGCGAGCAGCTCGAACAGATTCAGGCAGAGTTGGACGAAGCCCGGAGTCAATACGACAGGCTCCAGGCAGACAACACACCGAACGCCACCCAGCTTGATTTGATCCGCGGCTTAATCGCGCTCAAAGAATCGCAATACGCTTCTTTGCTCGACCAGTACGAACAGGTGCGCGTGGCTGATACCCTGCGCACCAACGCGATCTCGGTGGTGGAACCGGCAATCATCCCTGAAACACCCGCCGGGCTATCCAGGCTGCTTATCTTCGGCATAGCCGGCATCCTGGGCCTGGTGGGCGGGACGAGCCTGGCCTTCGCATTCGAATACTTTGACACCAGGCTCTACGATCCCGAACAGGTCGAGTCGGCCATCGGGCTGCCTGTTGTGGGCAAGATTCCCAAGATGAAGAGGCGGCGCAAGGCGATCTTATTCGCGCACCGCGCCTATCACGAAGAGGCGTTCCGGCGCTTGCTGGTCAATCTCTTCCCGGCGAGTCTGGAACCCAACCAGTTGACCGCCGTCAAGGGAATCGGGCCGGTGTATGCAGGGCTATTGTCTCACGCGCGCATCTACACGTACCGGCAGTTGGCCGCTGCAAAACCAGACGAGCTCCAAAGACTGATCGCTGCTCCCAAGTGGCGCAAAGTCGATGTCACGAGCTGGATCGAACAGGCGAGGCACCTTGCCGCCCAGGATGGCGCGCCTGCTCACGGGTCTTTGCGCACACTCCTGATCACCAGCGCCATCCCCGCAGAAGGCAAGTCCACTATCGTCGCCAACCTTGCCCTGGCACTGGCAAAGTCCGGGCGCAGCGTGCTGGCCGTGGATGGCGACATGCTGCTCCCAACCCTGAATCGCGTTTTCGGCCTTTCCAACGCGGTAGGTCTTAGCAGCGTGCTCACAGGCGCGGTGACGCTGTCCGACGCCGTTCAGGACAGCCAGATCCCGAGGATCCACGTGCTTACCAGCGGGCCGCCCGTCGAAGATCGAACCGAATTGCTGGACTCACCCGCCGCGAAGCAGGTGATCGAGCAGGCAGTTGCGCAGTTCGACGTCGTCCTGATAGACAGCCCGGCGCTGTTGGCAGTGGCGGACGCCGCCGTACTCGCCCCGTTGGTCGACGAGGTGGCGCTGGTCGTCAGGCGGGGGCGATCCAGCACAGAAGCGGTGCAAGATGCCTGCAAGATCTTGACCGCGGTCAAAGTCAACCCGGTTGGTGTCATCATGAACGACATGGAAGATTCGGACTTTCGATACTATCGCTACTATCACCACAAACCAGGCTCGAACGGGTCGCGTCGCACTGCTCCAAAGCGGCGGGCATCACCGGTTGTGGATGAACACGCCCTGGCGGCGCAGCGCGCCACGTCCCAACCGGCGGCCCGCGGTACGCGCTCCCTGCGCGAGCCAGGGGCTGATTTGGGAACTGTCTTGAACGATCGATCGTTGGTCGAAACAAGTTAGTCAGGCGGTGGTCCGGTCGGGCGCAGGATCGCCGAGAGCCCGAGAGCACGGCAGCAGCCCGCCGGCGGACCGGGACGCCACATTGATCGGTGTGCCATTCGCGGTTCGAGGACGGTAGCGCATTTTGACTGAGACAAGCCGTTTTCCCCGACTTCTCGACACTACCGGATGGCCTGGTTCGGTCCTTGTCGTGCGCTGGATGGTCGTCCTCCTGGCGGGCATTCTGCTGGGAACCTCCGCCGTAGTGGCGACCCTTCTGCCGCTCCAACTGGCGGCGCTGCTTACACTCGCCCTGCTGCTCTTCTTCACCATGGTCATTGTGGGGAATGCGCGGCGCGTCCTGCTCGCCATCATCCTGTTGGACATTCCCCTTCAACTCGACATCAACTTCATGTATCGAGAAGAGCCGGCGAGACTGGGGGCGCTGGGGGGCCTGGACATCTCGGTCACCACGTTGGCCCTGATAGGGTTGTACGCCCTGTGGCTGAGCGAAGTTTCGCTCAAAAAAAAGCCCCTGCAATGGGGTTGGTTTCGAATGGCCCTGCCCCTCACCGTATATGTCGGGCTGGTTGGGCTGTCACTGCTCGTTGCGCGCGACGTCACACTCGCCTTCTTCGAGATGTTCCTGCTGCTCCAGGTTTTCCTGCTTTTTCTCTACGTGGTCAACACCGTCGAAACGCGCGCGGATGTGCTGTTCATCATCACCGTGCTGCTGGTGGGCGTCGTTCTCGAAAGCCTGATCATGATCGGGCTGCGTTTCGTGGGGCACAGCGTGAGATTCGCGGGCATCCTGGCGCGGATCGACCCCGGGCCCCGCGTTGGCGGCACCGTCGGATCGCCCATCAATGCGGCGGCATTCCTCATGATGACGCTGGTCGGCGCGCTGGGCGTTTTGCTCGCTCAAACCGGGCGGCTCACCAAGATGCTGGCCGCCATCGCCCTGGGCACGGGGGGCGTCGCCCTGGTCTTCACGCTTTCCAGAGGCGGGTGGATCGCTTTCGTCTTGGCGGCGGGGACGTTGGGCTTCGCTGCCTGGCGTCGCGGCTGGCTGTCGCGCAAGGTGATCGCCGGCGTCGTGTTGATCGCCCTGCTCCTGGTGGTGGGACTTCGCCCCATCATTCTGCACCGGCTGACATCCTACGATCACGGATCGGCGGCATCGCGTGTGCCGTTGATGAAGCTCGCCCTCCGCAGCATTCACGATCACCCGATCCTCGGCGTCGGAGCCAACAATTTTCCGAGCGTGGTATTCCAATACGTCACGCCTGAGCTTGGTGACGTATGGGTCTACTCGGCACACAACAAATATCTGCTCGTCTGGGCCGAAACGGGCCTGATCGCCCTGGCTGCTTTTCTGTGGTTCCTGACGGCGACGATTCGGCGGGGCTGGCAATGTTGGCAGTTCAATGATCGCCTCCTGTCACCGCTAGCCTTCAGCCTGGCCGTTGCCATCGCGGGAAGCATGGTTCACATGTTTTTCGATGTCTTTCGCAGCCGCCCCGATGTCGAGCTGTTATGGTTCAGCGCGGGGTTGATTATCGCCATGTATCGTATCGGCCACCGTGAGCGTTGAGCATGTCACAGAACACGGAGCTTCGCGTCATTCGAAACGCCTTCGCACTCTTCTGGGGAAGAGCGTTTGTCATGGCGTTTTCGTTCTTCTTCATCATTTATGCGGCGCGTTTGCTGAAGGCCGACGATTTTGGAAAGTATGCGCTCGTCCGCGGCTACTTCGAGCTGTTTCTGAGCCTGTCCTCGGCGGGTCTCAGCAATATCATCACCCGCGAGATCGCCAAGAAGCGATCCATGGCAGGCCACTATTTGAGCTCGTCGGTGGTGCTGGTCAGCGGTCTGGCGCTCGTAGCCGGCGGCATCATGCTCACTGTCGTGTACATTTTTCCCTACGCAACCGTCACCCGGGCCGCCGCGTTGCTGGCCTGCATCGCGCTCGTGCCTGCCGCGATTTCAGTCGTGTTTCAGGCAGGCTTTCTGGCTTTCGAAAGAGCTAAGTTCATCTCATATGGCGTCGTCGTAGAAAACCTCCTGCGCACGAATTTCAGCATTCTGGCGCTTTATATGGGCTATGGCTTGAAAGCCCTGTTCGTGGTGCTGATCCTGGCGCGGGTTGTCATGCTTCTCTTCTATGCCATGCTCTGGAACCGGCGCATCGCAAGCTTCACCTGGGCTTTCGATTGGTCGTTCCTCAAACAACTTGTCCGCGACTGGAGAGTCTTCACCCTGGAGAGCTGGCTCTCTGACACGTTTGCCAATTTCGACATCATCGCGCTTTCGGCCTTTCACGGAGAGCGCGCTGTGGGCCTGTATAGCGCGGCCAGCAGAATCGTGGGCCTGGGGACCATCGTCGCGTCCAGCTATGCATCTGCGTCATTTCCTTACATGTCGCAGTTGTTCGAGAGGTCCAGGGAGAAATTCCGGCGGATCAGCGAAAGCTCGATCAAGTACATGATGGCAATCGTGCTGCCCGCCGTCGTCGCCCTGTCTATCCTGAGCGACCGGTTCATTCTCCTCCTCTACGGGCGCGAGTACGAAGCTTCAATCGCCATTTTCCGCGTCCTGATCTGGATCCTGATGCTGAAATTCTTGAACCCATACCTGAGCTTTCTCCTCTTCGCACAAGGCAGGCAGAACAAATCACTTCAGGTCATTGCCGCCAGCCTGGCATTTTACGTCCTGATCACGCCGCTGCTCGTGTCTCGCTGGGGCGGCATTGGAATGGCCTGGGCGCTGCTCCTGTCCACGTTCCTGGCGTTCTGCCTGTACATCGTGTTTGCGCTGGAACACGACGTTCTGAAGCGTACGATCGCGGCATTCGGGCGCATTGCGCTCGCCACCGCGGGCGTGGGAGCGCTGGTTATGGCCTTGCGAGACATTCCCCTGGTGTTGATCCCCGGACTGGCGATATTGGCCTACATTCCTCTATCCCTGATCTTTCGGGTCTCTTCACCGGACGAGCTAAGACAACTGCGGAGGATGGCTTCACGCCAGCACAGGGACGGTGAAGCCGGAAGCAAGGCGGCCCACGCAGGAACCGGCCCACCCGAAGGGCCGTTGAGCCTGGCGGGACTGGGGGATATACCGCTGGCTGCCGACGCCGGTCCTGCCCAGGGGGAGGCGGAGCGATGAGCAGCACGCAGCAGCGCGGCGAGTACGTCCCCACCATTGCGCTCATTGGCTGTGGTGCGTTTGCCGAAATGTACTATCTGCCGGCGCTTGTCAGGTTTCCCGGCGTTGCGGAAAAGTTGATTCTGGTAGATAGCAATGGCGCGCGAGCCCAACACCTGGCTTCACGGTTCGGGATCCATCGCTGCGTGGATGATTATCGCGCCATCTTGGGCGAAGTTGATGCCGCGATTGTGGCCGCGCCGCACCATCTGCACTATCCCATCTCGATGGACTTTCTCCAGCACTCCGCCCACGTGCTGTGCGAAAAACCTCTGGCCGAGAAAGCGAGCGAAGCCAGGGAGATGGTCGCAGAGGCCGAACGGGCCGGTGTCACGCTCTCCGCGAATTACACCCAGAGGTTGTTCCCATCTTCCGTCAAGGTGAAAGAGCTTCTTGCCGGCGGGGCGCTTGGCAAGCTCGCGTCGATTCACTATAGCTGGGGCTCTCTGTATACCTGGCCGACGGCGTCGGGCTTCTACTTCAACGCCAGGCTCTCGCCAAGAGGGGTCTTGCTCGACCGGGGGCCGCACGCTGTCGACCTCATTTGTTGGTGGCTGGGAGACAAGCCGGCAGTCGTATCCTGCCAGCACGATTCGTTCGGGGGGGCTGAAGCGGTGGCCCAGGTCGAGCTCAGCCATGGGGACTGCGCGATCACCATCGCGCTGAGCTGGCTGAACGAGCTGCCGAATGAGTACGTCATCCGGGGCGAACGCGGTGAAATACGAAACGGGATCGAGGACTGGTGGCGGATTCCGATCGCGCTGCCGTCCGGCAAGGTCCACAAAATCAAGCTGGCGCACGACGAGCAAGATTACTTCGACTTTGGGCGAAGGCTGATCGCCAACTTCCTGAATGTCATCCGCGCGGGCGACAAGCCGCTGATCCCAGCCGGTGACGTCATCCCGTCGGTTGAAGTGATCGAAGCGTGCTATCGAACTGCGACCCGGTTCGCCATGCCCTGGTATGAAAACCTGGGAACGCTATGGTCGCCGGCCAGCGCCCGCTGAATGGGCGGAGAGGCCGGGCACCGGCTCACATCGTTTCGACGAAACGGCGAGGGACTTCACGATGATCGCTTCGGAGATCGTTCTCGTAACTGGCGCTGCCGGGTTTGTCGGTGGCCGGATCGTTGAAGCTCTCTTTCTGAGCGGTGCGGCAACACCGCGCGCCGGGATCAGGACATGGTCGAGCGCCGCACGAATCGCGCGCTTTCCGGTGGACCTCGTTCTGTGCGACATCATGAAACCCGAGCAGATCGAGCCGGCGATGGATGGGGTAAGCACGGTGGTGCATTGTGCCTATTCCGATGCGCGGGACGTGATCGTGCAAGGCACTAAAAACGTGTTGGAGGCCGCCCAGCGAGCCGGGGTCGAGCGGGTCGTCTTCATCAGCACCGCCGAGGTGTACGGGCATGATGTCGCCGGGATCGTCGATGAAACATTCCCCTGCCGGTACACGGGCTGGGAATACGCGGACTCCAAGATCGATGCTGAGCGGCTGTGCTGGGAGTTCTGTGCAAAAGGGCTGCCCGTGACTGTCCTCAGGCCCTCGATCGTCTATGGCCCGTTTTGCCAGACGTGGATCGCGGGGTTCGCCCGGCGTCTGCGCTCAGGTCAATGGGGCATCTTCCAGCAATACGGCGACGGCATCTGCAATCTGGTCTATGTGGACGATTTGGTCTCCGCGACCTTCCTGGCAGCCCATCACAACGCAGCCGCCGGCGAAGCATTCAATGTCAACGGCCCTGACATCATCACCTGGAATGAGTTTTTCCGCAGATTCAACACGGCGCTTGGACTGCCCGCGCTCCGAGAGATAAGCCCGGCCAGGTTACGGCTCAAGGCCAGCGTGATGGACCTGGCCCGGCTGTCGGCGGGCCGTGTCAGGCAGGTTGTTGGACCCGCTGCCGCAAAAACCGCCCGCCTGTTCCTGGATGCAGACCGGCGACAGGGCGTGAAAAAGACGCTGAAACGCGCGCAGCGTCACATGAAAGCCACCGCCAGCATGAGGGATATCGAGCGCCTTTACAGCCGGCGCGCGATCTACACGGCTTCAAAAGCTCAAGACAAGCTGGGGTACCAACCGCGCTTTGACGCCGACCGCGGCCTGCAGCTCAGTGTGCGCTGGCTCGAACATCACTCTCTTGCCAGAGGCAGCGCGGCAGAAATTGAGGAGGCCGGACAGCCATGATTCCGATCCTTCTCTACCACCAGATCGCCGATCTTCCCCGGCACCGGGATCCCAGGAATCTCGCTGTGTCGCCGGAGCTGTTCGAACGGCAGATGGCTTATCTCCACCGGAACGGCTACCGGTGCATGCAGCTCAGCCAGGTCGTCCGGTCCATCATAGAGGGGCTGCCCCAGGTGAAAAAAGCGTTCGTGCTCACCTTCGATGATGGCTACAAGGACGTGTATTCGACCGTGTGGCCGATTCTGAGCGATTTCAGCTTCACCGCGACCATTTTCTTCGTAACGGGCTGTGCCGGTCGTGAGAGTGCCTGGGAAGGACAAAGCGGGTCGCTGGCAGCCCCCCTACTCTCGTGGTCGGATGCACGAGACATGAGCCGGGCCGGGTTAACGTTCGGCAGCCATACCGTCACTCACCCTTACCTGACACGCCTCGAGCATGCGCAGGCGGCCCGCGAACTTCGCGAATCCAGGCTCATGCTGCAGGATCAATTGGATGCCGAGGGCGATCTGTTTTCGTACCCGTATTCCGCCCATACCCCGGCGGTTCGGCAGATGGTGGCGGACAGCGGCTACATCGCCGCCTGCGGTGGCGACCGGGGACGCTGGGGCCGTTTCAACCTGTGGCGCGCGCAGTGTACGGGCAAAGATAGCTGGTTGTCGTTCGCCTTCAAGGCGAGCGGGCAGTACTACCGGTTCCTGCAATTGAAGCGACGCGTGCCCATCAGGCAACCGTCCCGCCGTTCTGCAAGAACCAATTGACGCCGCACAGAATAGCGGCAGTTAGCGCGTAAAGGAGGCACGGGTGACTGAACTGGCAGTGGTGCTCATCACGAAGAACCAGGCGTGGAATGTGTCCCGGCTGATCGAATCGATTTTGAAACACACATCGAGCGCCGCGTCAAGGGAGATCGTATTGGTAGACTCCGCTTCCTCCGACGCCACGGTCGAGCGGGCGTGCGAATACCCAATCCGCGTGCTCCGTTTGAGCCCCGATCAGCGATTGACGGCTGCCGCCGGTCGCTATACCGGCTACAAACACACGACGGGAGACGTTGTGCTCTTCCTGGACGGCGATCACGAGTTGTGCCCGGGGTGGCTGGAAGTCGCGCTCGAGGAGCTTTGGCGCGATCCCAGTATCGGCGCCGTCGCAGGCGAGATCGTCGACCGGCCTAAATCTACCCGGCCCCATGACCCGCCCCCGGATCACCCCACCGGAGGCGACATACGGATCACCGAGGTGCGGCACGGCGGGCCGGCAGCCATCTACAAACGGTCGGTTCTGGAGCAAGTGGGGACGTTCAACCCTTATCTCTATTCGGACGAAGAGCCGGAGTTGTGTATCCGCATCCGCCATGCAGGTTACCGGGTGGTCCGGATCAACCGGTGCGTGGTGTATCACTATACCGATCCCTCCGACAAGCTCTCAACGCTGGTCAGGCGGTGGAAGCGCAATCTGTATCTTGGTTCCGGTCAGAATATCCGTTACCACGCGGGCACCGGCCTGTTGTGGCCCTATATCAGAGAACGCGGACATGGGATCATTCCCGGCCTGGTCATCGTCGCGGAGCTGGCGAGCCTGGCGTGGGCCTTGTGCTTTCGCGAGGTGATCTGGTTCGCTCTCTTGAATGTGGCCGTCATAGCGACCGTCGTCGCCTACACCATCCGCAAACGCAGCGTCTACCGGACGGCGCATAGCGTGCTCAAGCGCATGCTCACGCTGGGCGGGACGATAAAAGGATTCCTGCTCGAGCCGTTGGAACCCGAGAGTTATCCCGCAAACGTGATGGTCATCAAGTAGTCGAATAGGTGCCGGTAACGGGGCCGGCTGGCACGCGCCACCGCCCTGTCAGGAGTGTTTCGGTGACTCAGGTTACTGCGAGGCGCCCAACCGCAAGCGAAGCGGCGCGCGATCACCACATCCAGGTGACGCTGCGACAGTTTCCGTATCCGTACCGGGCTGCGCTGGCGATTTGCAGCGACATCGACGAAACCGAAACGGCTGAGGAACTTCTCGAAATTCACCGCTTCCTGAACACCACACAGCCGACCTCGATGGGGAATGGAGTCGGGTTGGAGATCGGGAACAGCGTCTATTTTTATGACGACAAGCGCGAAGTCTCGTACTTCACGCACGGCGAGCGCACCAGGAGCTTGATCGTCGACCTGATTCAGGCGGGGTACATCGACTGCCTGCATTCGTACGGTGACGCGGCTTTCAGCCGGGATCAGATCGTGCGCGCGCTGGATGTCCTGTACGGCCTCGACTGCAAGCTCGACGTATGGACCAATCACTACGGGGCTCCCAGTAATCTGAGCCACAAGTTCGAGTACTTCTTCGGCGCGTGTCGGGGCGATATACCCGGCGCAGAAGTCTATCACGCCGACATTACCCTGGAATATGGCATACGTTTTGCCTGGGTTGGCGCGTCAACGCGTCTCGTCGGGCAATCGCCCCACAAGCATGCGCCCTTGTCTTCGACTGTTTTCGACCGGCGGTACCCGCTGCAATCATGCGCCAGCGTCGCCAAAGAGATGCGCAAGAGACTTCTCGGCAGGTGGGGCGATGACCGTTTCGTCATGCTCAGCCGCAACCGGCTCATGCAGCCTCTGTCGCTGAGAGATGGGCGGACGGTGCACGAATTCATCCGGTACTGCAACCATCCCGTGAGCGTGTCTCAGGGAGCCACCTCGCGAGGATTGGCATACGCGATCTCGGCCCGCGCCCTGGCGCATCTGAAAGCGGTTCAGGGATACATGGTCGTGTACGCCCATCTTGGCAAGAACAAGGACTGCGGCCACGTCATCGCTCGCGAGACTCAGCAGGCGCTGCGAAACCTGGCAAGCGAGCACGAGGCCGGAAACATCTATGTGACGACGACATCCAGGCTCCTCAATTACCATCACGCCTGTCAATACCTGGTGTGGTCCCACCGGCAGGTGCAGGGGCGGATCGAGATTTTCATCGATCCGCCTGGCGATCCGGCAGTGAACGGCTGGCCCGTGACGCCCCGACAGCTCCAGGGACTTACCTTCTACGTTCCCGATAGGAACGCCGCAGCAATCTACCTGCAAGGGGTTGAGCTGAAGGCGCTTCAACGTAACCCTGCCGATCACACCGGTTCGGAGAGCGTGACCATTCCGCTCAGCCGCCTGTGTTTCCCTTATTAAGCGGGAGGTCCGGTATGGCACGAGGCCGCACGACACTTCGAGGGAGCGATGATGATACCGGCTGACACACTGTTCGAAGCAGCGAAGCGCCTGCACGGGCACCTGCTCAAGACATCATGGGATGGCCGGGCGCTGGTGGGGCCCGATTCCGGCGTCCGGTTCAACGCTCGCGTGGGGCGGTTCGTCAAGAGCTACCTGAGAGCCTTTCCCTGGACGGACAACCGCATTTACATGCAGGCGCAGGGATACTGGATTCTCGACAACTGGCGCATGTTCGAGTTGAGCGGTGACGAGCGCTACCAGGATATCGCCCTCGCCTGTTCACACTATGTCCTGACAGCCCAGCGCCCAGCCGGATATTGGGCGTATCCCGATCCGGAATGGCGTAACAGGATCGCCACCGTGGAGGGTGACTTCGGCTGCCTGGGACTCCTGGAGAGCTACCGGCGGACCGGGCAGGACGCCCTATTGGCGGGCGCGCAAAAGTGGCACCGGTATCTGATCGACGACGTGGGCTTTCAAGCCAGCGACGGCATGCTGGCCGTCAACTACTTCGCGAACGTGCACGGCAGCAAAGTGCCCAACAACACGACGCTCACGCTGCTCACGCTCGCCCGGCTTGCCGGCGTCACACAGGACGCCCAGGTTCTGGCGCCCTGCGCGGGGATGGTGGCCTGGCTCAACGAGGTGCAGATGGAGAGCGGCGAGCTGCCGTATGCCGTCGCCGCCTCGCCGGATGGGCGGGATCGCGCTCATTTCCTGTGTTACCAGTACAACGCGTTCGAACTTCTCGACCTGGTCGAATACTACCAGCTCACCCGCGATGGGGCGATCGTCCCGGTGGTGGAAAAACTCGCTGCCTTCGTCGCCAGCGGAGTCACGGAGTCCGGGGCGGCGTCCTACGACTGCGAGCATCAAACGCCCGAAGTCACCTACTATGCCGCGGCGTTGGCGGCAGCGCTCAGCCAGACGACCTCGCTGGGCGCGGGCGATTATCGCGCCCTGGCCGATCGCGGCTATCGCTGGATCCTGGGGCAGCAAAAGCCTGACGGGGGCTTCAGATTCCATTCGCGCGCCAACTACGGCTTCCTGTCAGACCGGCGGGCTTATCCGCGAAATCTGGCCATGATTCTCGCGCACCTGTTGCTCGAGGTGCAGGCACAGCGGACGCCGGTAACCGGCGGCGCACAGGCAGACAAAGGCTGATCACCTATGCGGATTCTGTTCGTGACCAACGAGTATCCCACAGATGATGTTCCCGGAGCCAGCCCTTGCGTCCGGCAGCAGCAGCACGCCATCGAAGCGTTAGGCTACGACGTGGATGTGTTCATCATCGACAGGATGGCAAGCAAGCTGAATTACCTGAAAGCCGCGCTGCGCATCTTCTGGTTGTCACAGATCAGGCATCGCTACGACATCATCCACGCGCATTACGGGTACATCTGCGGTCTCGCCGCCCGCATGCAATATCGCGCCCCGGTGGTCGTGACGTTCCGTGGCTCCGATGTGCTGCGCGAGCGCGAACGGTTGGTGAGCCGGCTGCTGGCCAGGACGGTCGATCAGTCGATCGTGATGACCGAACAGATGAGGCAGACATTAGGCCGCAGCAATGCGCTGACGATCCCTTATGGAATCGACCTCGAACTCTTCAAACCAGGTTCGCAGTCTGAGGCCCGGCGCGCGTTAGGGTTGCCGCCGGACCCTCCGCTGATCTTGTTTCCGTACAACCCCCAACGCATGATCAAACGCTTCTATCTGGTGGAACAGGCGGCGGCCATCCTCGGCGAGGAATTCCCCGAACTCCGGGTAATAGCCATCCACCAGCAGCCACACGAGCAAGTCGCCCGCTACATGAATGCGTGCGATGCCATGGTGCTGACGTCTCTTCGCGAAGGCGCCCCGGTAGCCATCAGAGAAGCGATGGCCTGCAACCTGCCGGTCGTCTCGGTGGACGCCGGCGATGTGGCCGCTGTGATTCAGGGAACGGACGGCTGCTATATCGTTCGCCCCGATCCGGAAGATATCGCCGCCAAGCTGGCGCTTGTCTTGCGCGCCAGGCGCCGGACCAACGGGCGCCGTATGGCGGAGACGATGGGTTTGATGCCGGCGGCGGCATCCGTTGCCGCAATTTATGACGAGCTCGCACGCAAAAAATCGCAGCGAGTGCCCCTCACGGAAAAAATGCGGGGCCGGATGAAGCACTGGCTGAGAAGCGCCAGCGATGAGATGAAGGAGCGCTTATGAGAGTCAGCATCTTTGGTCTGGGATATGTGGGGTGTGTTTCCGCCGCGTGTTTAGCCCAGGACGGACACACCGTCATCGGTGTCGACATCGATCCGTTCAAGGTGAGCCAGATCCAGGCGGAACGCTCGCCGGTCATAGAGCCTGGCCTGGATGAGCTGGTACGGGAAGGCGTACGCTCTGGCAGGCTGCGGGCCATGCACGACAGCTACGAAGCGGTGGTCAACAGCGATGTCAGCCTGATCTGTGTGGGCACGCCCAGCAGTGAGAACGGCCGCCTCAAGCTGGACTACGTCGAGAAGGTCAGCGCCGAAATTGGCCGGGCACTGGCCCTCAAACAGACGTACCACGTCGTAGTCGTCCGCAGCACGGTGCTCCCCGGGACCGTGCAGGATCGAGTCATCCCTGTTCTGAAGCAGCATTCGGGGCGATGCCCCGGCGCCGATTTCGGGGTGAGCATGAATCCGGAGTTTCTGCGCGAAGGCTGCGCGATCCACGACTATTTTCACCCGAGCCATATCGTCATCGGCGAAATCGACTCGCGCAGCGGCGATGCGGTCGAGGCTTTGTATACCTCGGTCGATGCGCGCGTTATTCGCACGACTCTGCCCGTCGCCGAAATGGTGAAATACGTCAACAACGCATTTCATGCGCTGAAAGTTGCTTTTGCCAACGAGGTCGGCAATTTGTGCAAGGCACAGGGCCTTGATGGTCAGGAAGTGATGGCGATTTTCGTCCAGGACCAGCGGCTGAACCTCTCGCCGGCCTATCTACGCCCAGGCTTTGCTTTTGGCGGATCGTGCCTGCCGAAGGACCTGCGCGCCCTGAACTACCGGGCCAAGGAACTGGATCTCAGCCTGCCGGTGATGGATGCCATCCTGGACAGCAACGAAAAACAGGTCCAGCTTGGGATCAAGATGATCGAGAGAACGGGAAAGCAAAAGATCGGGATCCTGGGGCTGAGCTTCAAAGCCGGAACGGACGACATCCGCGAAAGCCCCATCGTGCCCCTGGTCGAGACTCTAGTTGGCAGAGGGTATCAGGTCAGCATCTACGATGAGACGGTCGTGCCGGATCAGTTGATCGGGGCCAACCGCGCTTTTTTGGAGCGCGGGATTCCGCACATCGCCTCGTTGATGCGTTCCTCGGTCGACGAGGTAGTCGACGAGGCCGAAACCGTGGTGATCGCCAACGACAGTGCAACCTATCGCGCGGTTGCCGAGCGCGCGCGCCATGGTCAGATCCTGATCGATTTCATCGGCATCGCCAAGCGCAACGATCGAATGAGGGCGCGGTATGAAGGAATCTGCTGGTAGCCACGTGTTGATGCTGCTCGAAAACGACCATTACCCGCAGGACTCGCGGGTATGCTGCGAGGCGGTCACGCTGGTATCGGCAGGATACCGGGTATCGGTCGTCTGCCCCAAAAGCTCCGGCCAGCGCTGGCAGGAGACAATCAACGGCGTGCGCGTTTACCGCTATCCTGCGCCACCGGATGGCAGCGGCTTCCTGACCTACCTGTGGGAATACGGCTATTGCCTGGTCGCATCATTCGCCCTGTCGATTCTGGTGCGCTTCCGGCACAGAATCGACACGATCCACGCTCACAACCCACCGGACATCTTCGTCTTGATCGCCGTCTTCTACAAGCTGTTCGGCACGCGGTTCGTATTCGACCATCACGATCTGGCGCCGGAGATGTACTATGCTCGTTTTGGAAACAAAGGTCGCCGGCCCGTCTACCGGGCGCTGGCCGTCTTCGAGAGACTCTCGTGCCGGGTTGCCAACCGCGTGATTGCCACAAACCAGTCTTATAAAACCGTCGAGATGGAGCGCGATCGCGTGCCGGACCAGCGCATCACTATTGTGCGCAATGGCCCTGACCTGGCCCGCCTCCAGCCGGTCGAGCCCGATCCGGACCTCCGCCAGAAGGCCGGCACGATAATTGGTTACGTCGGCACGATGGGGTTTCAGGACGGGATCGATTACTTCCTGCGAGCCATTCGGCACCTGGTTCGCGACCTGGGCCGGACCGATATTTTCTGCGTGCTGATCGGTAAAGGGGATGCCTGGCGCAGCTTACAGGCCTACGCCAGGGAGCTTGACATAAGCGACTACGTCTGGTTCACCGGGCGAATCTCGGATGAAGACCTGCTGCGTTACCTGTCCGCCGCCGACATCTGCGTCGATCCCGATCCGTCCAATCCCTTCAATGATCGTTCCACCATGATCAAGATGATGGAATACATGGCGCTGGGTAAGCCGATTGTCGCCTTCGACCTTCCCGAGCACCGGGTAACCGCGCAAGACGCAGCGGTTTATGCCCGGCCCAACGACGAGCTCGACTTCGCCAGGAACATCGCGTGGCTGATGGATCATCCAGAGCAGCGGCGAGAACGTGGCCGCAAAGGCCGAGAACGGGTCGAGACCAGTCTTGCCTGGCCCCACCAGGCAAGCAACCTGCTGGAAGTCTATCGTTCCCTCGACGCGCAGCCCACCCGGAAACGATGGGGGTTCTTGCGCAGGAAATCTCTATGACGGTTTCTGATCGAGCAAAAAAGGCGCGGACCGGTAAATGAAAAAGCGCATGATGGTCACCATGGTTTGCATCCTCGCCGTATCGGCCACGCTGAGCGCGACTTACCAGCCGGGTGCCTCGGCCCGGCCCCTGACGCACCCCACACACGAGCACCCCAGGCTGCTGTTTGACGCCGACGAGATACCCGCGCTGCGCACTCGGGCCCAAACCACGCACCGGGCGATCTGGCTGCCGATCAAAGCCTATGCTGACTCCCTGCTCCACACCACGCCCCCATCATCATCGCCGCGCGATAGCGACCTGGATGCTTACCGGAATGCAGGCGATCAGTTGATCGTATTGGCGTTTGCCTGTGTCATTACCGGAGAAGCCGGTTACTGCGACCTGGCGACAGCTTACCTCCTCGCCTACGTTTCATGGGTTCAGTGGGACGTCAATGGAGAGCGCGATCTCGGTCACGCTCACTTGTTGTTTGGCAGTTCGATTGCGTTCGATTGGCTTTACAACCGGCTCACAGAGGACGACAGGCGGTTGGTCCTCGGCAACCTGTCGAGCCGGGCGCAGCAGATGTACGAGGCCAGTTTCGCGCCCTACGGTCGAGACGAATGGAACAACTGGTGGCGCCTATCGTACCTGCAAAACCATTTCATCATCAATAACAGCGCGCTGGGCATCGCCGGGCTGGCTCTGAAAGGCGAAGGAGCCGAAGCGGATTGCACGATCACCGCGACAGGAAACGTCAACAAGCGCAGCGGGCCGGGCATGAACTTCGCCGTGAAGGATACGTTCGCCTATGGGGCGAGCATCGCCGTCGAGAACCAGTTCGCTGCAAACGGGTATATCTGGTGGCAGGTCACCGATGGGCTTTGGGTGCGCTCGGATGTCGTGAGCGCGACCGGGAATTGCGCCGACGTCTCGATGGCCGACCGGGCATCGACCTGGATCGATCTCGCGCAAAGCCGGTTACTGCTGGAGCGCGATCTGCTGGAAGGAATGGAGGACGGTAGCTGGCACGAGGGGCTGCTCTATCAGGAATACGCGCTGAGAATGCTGCTGCCCTTCCTGTCCGCCATGCGAGACGTGCGGGGAATCGATATCTTCCCGAACACGTATCTGTACAATTACAGCTACTGGCGCCTCTACAACTACCTGCCGGGCAGCGCTCAGTTCCTCATGTCGTATGGGAACTTCGAATGGTCCTGGGGGAATCTCGGCTTGCCGGGCCTGCTTCGCTTCATGGCCCGCGAATACAGCAATCCGTACGCCGAGTGGTTGGCCCAGCAGGTGATCGCGACCAATGGCCACCCGGCCACGATCTGGGAAACACCGTGGTACGTCTTCGAGTTTCTGTACTACGATCCTGCGATCAGCCCCAAGCCGCCATCGGATCTCCCCCTTTCACGCGTATTCCCCAACCTCGAGGGCGTGATCTGGCGCACCGGGTGGGATGAGCAGGCTCTCATCTTCGGGCTGAAGACGGGCGCATATGGCGGGCGTTTCGCCTTCGACACCTTCATCCAGGAGGCCCATCCCTGGGACGTCCCCTGCCGGGTGACACACTGCCAGTTGAACATCGGGCACGACCATGACGACACGGGCACGTTCTATCTTTACAGGGCGGGAGCCTGGCTGGCCCCGGAAACCGTCGGCGTCGCGAACTACGCCACCAGCTATCACAACACGATTCTCATCGACGATCAGGGCCAATACCGGCCCGCTTATCAGAACTTCTGGCGCGACCCTGATGAGTTCATCCGCAGCGATGGTTACCTGGAGAAAGCCGCGAACAGCCCTGGCTATGACTATGTCGCGTCGGATGCTACCGGCAGGTACGGCACCATCGCGGGCATAGAAGACGTTACGCGCCACGTGGTGTTCATCCGGCCCACCTATTTTGTGATGCTGGACACCTTGAGCGCGAATGCCGCACACCTCTATGAATGGGTCTCTCATTTCGGCGAAGGCTCCACCGTCGAGGGAAACTGGATCAAGGGATACGCCGGGGGCGATCAGGTTTTGGGGATCGGCGTTGTGGCTCCGCAGCCCTTCGAGACCGCGTCTGGTGATGACGGGCAGCCGTTCATACGGATCCGTCCGGAGGAACGCGTGGATGCTGTCCGCTTCGTGACCGTTTTGTATCCCACCACCGAAGACCAATGGTCCAGCAGACCCGCCGTTACCCTGTTGGAGGATACAGGAGCAGCAGTGGCGCTCCGGGTTGAACTGAACGATGGCAGCGAGCGCACGGACGACGTCCTTCTCACTTACGCCGAACCCGCCCGCGCGGTGACGGTCGGCCCCTACCACCACAATGCCCAGGTGGCTGTGATCAGCACCGGGCCGAATGGTGAATTGAAGCGAGTCTTCGTCTACGGAGGCGATACGCTGGCAACGACAGGAAGCCCGGCGGAGGAAGCGGACACCGCCGCTCCCGTTCCACTGCTGGCCACGGGCACAGTGCTGGTCGCCAATCTCAACAGCCGAGAACCTTTCCAGGCCGATTATGCCGGCACATCGGTCGCCGTCCATGGCGACGCCAGCACCCCGGTCACGCTGTACGCGCCCCACGCGCGTACCCTGACCCTCAATGGGCAGCCACAGCCGTTTAGCCGGACGGCGGATTACATCACATTCGGAGGTGAGAATTGACGCCCGCTCCGTCACTCTTCGCCAGCCCGGTTTGCGGGAGGCTGGAACCATGAAACCCGCCGTGATTCTTTCCAGTTACACCATGGGCCTCGGCGTGATACGGGCGCTGGGTACGATGGGCGTCCCTATCATCGTGGTGTACTACGACAACCAGGACATGGGATACGTCTCGCGATTCGTCAGAGAACGCATCCGGGCGCCCCATCCCGAACAAGCGGAAGACGCGTTTCTGGATGTGCTCACCGAACTCGGAGAGCGCCTGGAGGGCGGCCTGCTCATCCCCACGTCCGACGCTACGCTGTCCACGGTATCCCGCCACAAAGAGCGGTTATCTCAGGTTTTCACCGTCGCATGTACCGACTGGCCGATCACCGAGCAGTTCCTCGTCAAGAAATTCACCTATGCCCTGGCCGATTCCATCGGCGTGCCGGCCCCCAGGACGGTGGTCCCCCAATCGGTCGAAGACGTGGAGCGTTATGGCCGGTCAGTCGATTACCCATGCCTGGTGAAACCCACCCAGAGTCACCGCTTCTACGCCCACTTCAAGACGAAAATGGTCAAGGTGGAGAACCTGGAAGACTTGCGCTCGACGTATCTTCAGGCGTCTGACGCGGGCCTGGAGGTCATGGTGCAAGAGCTCATCCCCGGCAGCGATGCGGATGGCGTGAACTACAACTCCTATTTCTGGGAGGGCCGGCCTCTCGTGGAATTCACCGCCGCCAAAGTGCGCAACGCGCCGCCCTGCTTCGGTTCGCCTCGCGTGGCCGTCAGCCAGCACATTCCCGAAGTCATCGACCTGGGGCGAGAGCTTCTCGCGGCGATGGGCTTCTACGGATTCTCGTGCACCGAGTTCAAGAAGGATGCGCGCGACGGAGTCTACCGGCTTATGGAGGTGAATGGCCGCCACAACCTGTCATCCCTCCTGGCGGTCCGGTGTGGCATCAACTTTCCCTGGCTCCACTACCGGCACCTGGTCTTCGGTGAACTGCCACCGGCAACGGACTACGCCCCAGGCATTTACTGGATCGATTTGATCAGAGACGTAGGCTACACCCTCAGGCATCACCGCCAGGAACGATATTCGCCTCGCCAGGTTCTCCGGCCCTATCTTGAACCTCACGTTTTTGCGGTGCTCGATCTCAAGGACCTCAGGCCGTTTATCAAGAGATGTGTCAACTTAACGAAACGCGGAGGGAATAGCCGATGAGCATTGACGCGATTCGACTGGAAGAAGAACGGTTGGAGGACCTCGAAAGCGGCGACAATTATCCGAGCTTCCGCGAGCGACACCGGGTCTTTCCCGCCATTTTCGAAAACCGGCAGCACAAACAGATCATCGATACGTCGGCGGGGGTGGGATACGCCGCGCAACGCATTCGAGACCACTATCCGGCTGACCTGCTATGCAACGACATCAGCCCTACTTGCTTGCGGACATTGAGGGACCGGGGACTGTCCACCGTGTCATTCGATCTCGACGATCCTGACGTCGCCTTTCCATTTCCCGACGGTCATTTCGATGCAGTCATCTCGTTGGCGACCATCGAGCACCTGGTGCATGTCGATCATTTCGTCAGCGAAACGCACCGTATCATAAGCGATAATGGGTACTTCTATTTGTCAACCCCAAACTATGCGAGCCTGATGTATTTGCCCCGGTTCGCGTTGACCGGAAAAACCTTCCACGATCCTTTATCCGAATCCCGGACGGTGCGTTACGAATTCTACGCCCATTTCAGATACTTCACGTACAGGACGCTCCGGGAGTATGTGAGTTCCTTCGGGTTTGTTCCCGACACGGTCTATCTCGCCTTGCCGGAGGGCAGCTCGCGCTACCGGAGCCTCTACCGGTCTTCGAAACTCAAGGCCCTGACGTTTCGATACGTGATGAAGTTCATCTATGTCGTCTTTTCTCCGCGCTGGGCAGCCGAGCCGATCCTGTGCTTCCGCAAAGCACCCGGCGCGCGAGATTCTGTGCCACGGAAAGTGGTTCTGTGACCCGATCCCACGCTCAGCAGGCGGCGTCCCAACATCACGCGAGACGCGCCCGCCGCGCGGTCGTGAGAGTGCTGCATCGGGCAGCACGCTAAGGACGAGGTGAACGATGTCCATCATTTGCATGGATCCCCGGACCGACCCGCGCTGGCAGACGCTGGTCACCCGGCACCCGAGCTGCGTTTTCCACTCCGCCGCGTGGATGCACGTGTTGGCGGAGACGTATGGCTGGGAGCCGCAAGCCTACGCGATTCTCGATGGCGCAGGAGAGCCCCAGGCTGGCGTTCCCTTCTGCCGGATCGCAGACTGGCGCGGTGAGCGCATCGTGTCTTTGCCGTTTTCGGATTACTGCGATCCGCTGGTCGATACGATGGACCAATGGAACTGCCTGCTCGGCACGCTGTTAGCCGAGCACGTGCCGGTAACGATGCGCTGTTTGCATAACAGCGTCCCACTGGATGACGGTCGATTCTTGCTTACCAATCGGGCCAAATGGCACGGGCTGGACTTACGCCCAAACGCGGATACGCTCTGGCTCCAATTGGATGGCTCGGCAAGGCGGGCTATTCAAAAGGCGCAGCGGGACGGGGTCGTGATACGAGTCGCGCAGCGGGTGGAAGAGCTTCGAGCATTCTTCGACATGCACCTGGGAATACGCAAGCATAAATACCATCTACTGGCACAGCCGTATCGTTTTTTCGAGAACATCTGGCACCAGTTCATGGATCGGCACTGCGGCCTGCTCATGGTTGCCAGTTACCAGGATCGCATCATCAGTGGCGTGTTGTTCCTGGAATGGCAGGACACGCTCGTCTACAAATTCAACGCGTCGAACCCGGATTTTCTGGGCCACCGCCCCTGCGATCTCCTGATTTGGGAAGCGGTCAACTATGGCAAAGACAAGGGGTATAAATACCTGGATTTCGGCCTGAGTGATTGGGATCAGGAGGGGCTCCTGCGATTCAAACGAAAATTCGCCACCGAAGAGAAGACGATTTCCTTCCTGCGCTATCCCGCCGACCGGTCGCCTGATGCTCGGCAGATGCAGATACAGAACCTGCTTCCCCAGCTCACCGAGCTGTTCACACAGGAAACGGTCCCGGACGCGGTGACGGAAAAGGCTGGCAACCTCCTGTATCGATTCTTCGTTTGATTTCCGCAGGCTTGCCCCGGCTGAATGGTATCCCGTTGGCAGGCGTTCGCGCGCGGCATCAACTACGGCCCCGCCAACCAAACCGCGATTGCCGGGGCCGCCGGTGGCGATCAGCCCGGCGAATGCCAGCGCCGCGGGTGGGGTTCGCCATCCACGTAGGTATTCATGAAGGCGAACTCGACGGTCAACACGAACAGGATATACCGGTCCGCCGGCACATAGGGTGATGCATGCATCGCCTGCGCACGCACCTGAGGGTCGCCGGCCTTAACCGCCCGGCCTCTGACGTAAAACTCCCCTTCCCCGCCGCTCGCATCTTCAACCGAACAGTGCAGGGTATAGCGCGGGTCGCGCTGCAAATCCTTGCCTTTGGGCGAGGTAGGTTCCATGAACAGAAACAACTGGTCGCCAATGATGGGCGTGACCGGGTGCACGCGCGGGCTGCCATCCGCCCGCAGCGTGCCGAGATAGGCGACGCCGCTCTGAAAACGGGCTTCACCAAAGGCGGCCAGTTCCGGGGCTTGCTGTGCGAATTCCATCCAACCTGTCATGATCCATCCTTGAGCATTTCGTCGAGCCGGCGTTGAAGATAGGCGCGCTCGGCGTGGTTGCCGCACAGGTCGAGCGCGCGCTGGTAGGCGTCGGCGGCGGCTTCACGCTGGTTCGTTCGGCGCAGCAAATCGGCGCGGGCGGCGTGATACGGATAGTAATCCTCCACTCCCTCGATCCGGTGCAGCAGCGCCAGACCGGCGCCCGGCCCCTGGGCCATCGCGACGGCGACCGCCCGGTTGACCTCGACCACGGGGGAGAGCATCATCGCGGCCAGCGTGTCGTACAGCGCCGCGATCTGCGGCCAGTCGGTCGCGCCCGGCGTGGCCGCCTCGGCATGGAGCGCACTGATCGCCGCCTGCACCTGGTAGGGGCCGGGAGCGCCAAGGGCGAGCGCCTCGTCCAAAACCGCCATCCCCTCACGGATTTTAGCCCGGTCCCAGCGGGCGCGGTCCTGTTCGTCGAGCAGGACGAGATCGCCCGCCTCATCGAGCCGGGTTTCGCGCCGCGAATCGTGCAGCAGCATCAGCGCCAGCAAGCCGCGCGCCTCGGCGCTTTCGGGCAGCAGCGCGACCAGCACGCGGCCCAGCCGGATCGCCTCGCGGCACAGGTCGGGCCGGGTCAGCGAATCGCCGCCGGTGGCGGCATACCCCTCGTTGAAGATCAGGTAAATGACCGCCAGCAGCGCATCCAGCCGTTCCGGCAGCAGGTCGGCGGGCGGCACGCGGTACGGGATGCCCGCCTCGCGGATCTTGCGCCGCGCCCGCGCCAGCCGCTGCGCCATGGTCGGCACCGGGACGAGGAACGCCCGCGCCACCTCCGGCGTCGAGAGCCCGCCGAGCGTGTGCAGCGTCAGCGCGACCTGCGCCTCCAGCGCAAGCGCCGGGTGGCAGCAGGTGAACATCAGCTTCAGCCGGTCGTCGGGAATCGAGTCGTCCATCTCGATTTCGTCCTCATAAGCGTCAGCCAGGGAAGCCAGGAGCGCCGTTTTGCGCTCCAGCGTCGCGGCGCGGCGCAGCCGGTCGATGGCGCGCCGTTTGGCGACGGTCGTCAGCCACGCGCCGGGATTGCGCGGAACGCCGTCGATCTCCCAGCGTTCCAGCGCATTCACCAGCGCATCTTGCAGCGCGTCTTCCGCCAGCTCGAAATCACCAAGCTGGCCGATCAGCGCCGCCAGAACGCGCCCGTGTTCCTCGCGGAAGATGCTCTCGACCTGGGCCGCGGCGGTCATCCCACCCATAGCGGGGCTACTGCGGCGTCCACAACGGGCGGATCTCGATCGCGCCGTCCTGCGCGAAGGGGATCTTCGCCGCCCAGCCAATCGCCTCGTCGAGGTTCTCGCAGTTCAGCAGAAAGTAGCCGCCCAACTGCTCGTGCGTCTCCACGAACGGGCCATCGGTCGTCAGCGTCTTGCCGTCCCGCACCCGGATCGTGGTGGCATTACCGGCGGGCAGTCCCCCAGTGGACTCCAGCACCCCGGCGGCGCTCATCTCCTTCAAGAGCGCGGCCCAGGTAGCCTGAGCGGCCTGCTGTTCTTCAGGGGTGAGCGACTCCGCCGCCTCGCCGGCGTACATTAGCAGCATGTATTTCATGGGTTGGTTCTCCTTCCTGTGACATGTGGCATGAAATGGGTTCATCCGGGAGTCGGTCCCCTCGAAGGGCCACTTGCCCACGAGGACCGACTCCCTGGAACGCTTCTCTAAACGGCGCGATCGGTCCTCAGCTCACCGCCTTCTTCACGAGCGCGGCAATCCGCTCCTCTTCGGCGGGGGTCAGCTCCTTCAGCGCGAAGGCGGTTGGCCACATAGGGCCCTCGTCGAGATTCGCCGTGTCGTTGAAGCCGAACGTCGCGTAGCGTGTATCGAACTTGGCCGCGCTCTGGAAGAAGCAAACGACCTTGCCGTCCGCGTTGGCATACGCGGGCATCCCGTACCAGGTTTTCGGGAAGAGGCCCGGCGCGTTGGCCTTGACGATCTCGTGGACCCGCGTGGCGATAGCGCGATCCGGTTCCGGCATCTCGGCGATCTTCGCGAGCAGGTCTTTTTCCCCATCCTCTTTTTTCTTCTGCGCGCGCGCTTCCGCCTTCAGCTCTTTGGCGCGCTCCTTCATCGCGGCTCGTTCCGCGTCCGTGAATCCCTTGTTGGTGCTCTTGGCGGTCTTTTGCGTGTCGTTCTTGGGGCTCATCGAAGTCTCCTTAGACTGATACGGACCTGGGTTGGAAAGCTCGCCACAGCATCCCCAGCGCGACGTGCGCGCTTCGTTGGGCGAGCGAAATAACGACGTGTCGCCGGCGCGCTCGCGGCTACTGAAGCAGCCCGATGATGTTGCCGTCGGAGTCCTTAACGGAGGCGATCAGCCTGCCCCCGCCGACATCTTTGACCTCCTGCACCAACTCCGCGCCGGTGGCCAGCAGCGATTGCAGGGTTTTGTCGATGTCGTCCACGTGATAGTAGGCCGTCATGCCCGCCTTGTGCCCGTTGAGGTCGAGGCCGATATCCTGGCCCTCCACCTTGAAGCCGACGTAATACGCCTCATCGGCATACGGTTCCACACCCAAAAGCTGGCGGTACAGGGCTTTCGCCCTGGCGATGTCCGTGACGGGATAGACGACCGTTCGGATACCTTGATTCATGGCGCACTCCTTATATTACCGTACAAATTGTAGGCTGTTTGGCCTTTCTATAAAAACGTCGAACAAGGAAGCGCCAAAATGACAGGTCAGCGGGGATTCTCATCATTTATTCATAAACGCTCGTTTTCGTCGAATGGGGTTAGCCAGCGTGCCGCTGCCGCCCATCGCGAGCATCTCCCGCAAGATCGAAGGCATCCCCTGCGTGCTCGGGGATAACGACCGGAGCCTGCGTGATGTGGTGTGTTAGCTCAGGGGAATGATCGAGGCACGGCACGCGCGCGGCGTGCGTGTGCCGGAAGACGTGGCAATTTGCGAGGGCTGGCGGTATGCCCCACGCTGGCGCGTGGATCATGGCGCGCCCTGCACTATCCCATCAAGGCGAAACGGGCGGTTCGTAGATCCGAAACTGGCCGCTCAGGTGCAGCAAGCTCAACATATAGAGCATCCCGTCGTAGTAACGGTACCGGCCCGTAACCAGCGGCTCGTTCCAGAACGCCTCGATGAACTCCCACGCGATCGGTTCGGTGGCCGCCAGGCTGGCCGCTGCGTTGGTCGCTACGAGCCCCGTGGAATGCCAGGGTGTGAGGGATGCGCTGCCATCGATGCGCCACTTATCGGTGTACGTCCGTATGCCCACCTCGTAGAAAAACGCTTGAATGCGGTTGCTCTGTTCGATCGCCCAGGGATCGGCGGCGAACCACGCGTAATCGACCGCGACGTTCATGGGGGTACGCCACGCATCGGCGCCGAAGAATTCGCCATAATCGCCGGCTGGCTTCGGCGACCCATCGAACTCGGCGTAGTTCGGCATCAGGCCGGTTTCCGGGTGAGCCGCCGTCTTGAAGAACTCGCGGCTGGCGGTGGCCGCTTCGGCCCAGAACGCGTTATCGTCGTCCGCCCAACGCGCCCACAATTCGTAGTAGTGGGGCATGTGATACGAGGGATCGGTGTGCATGCTCACCGCACCATACGGGCTGGGGCTGAACACCACCATCCTGGTTTCGGCGTTGAACATGTTCTTCGAGCCGCTCGATGGATCGTCCTCGTGGTGCAGCATGGCGTGCAGAATGGCGTTGGCTTCCGCCTGATAATCGAAAATACCCTCGCCGTTGCCCCACCGGCCCGCCGCAAAGAACAGCGCCATGGCGAACCAGATTTCGCCATCCGGCGCCGGCCCCTCGTCGATCTTCGATCCATCCGGGTTGCAGTGCCACGCGAAATACCCCTGGAAGGGTCCGTCTTCGTTATACATGTACGTCTTGGTCCACTTCCAGATGCGGTTGAATTCGTCCTGCTTGTCGAGCTGCACCGCGATCATCATGCCGTAGGACATGCCCTCGGTGCGAACGTCGTCGTTGCCCGTATCCACTATGTAAGCCATGTCGTCATCGACCGGGTAGTAAATGCGCTCGGTTTCGTCATCGCCGTAAAACAACTGGTCCCAGACCTGTTCGATGCGAGCCTGGATTTCCTCGTCACTCAGGCCCCATTCCTTGAGCATATTGCGGTATTCGCCGCTGAAAAACGCCCCTGTTGTTGGTGGCACGGGATTCTCACCTTTCTGAGCCGACGCGGCATCGGGCCACACGACTGAGATCAACACGCTGATGAGCAGTAGAATGGTCGGAATTTTCTTGAACATGGTTGAACCACTCTTCTATATTTCCACTGACGCGCACCGCGCAGGATTCCATCGATCGCGCCAGTTGGTCGAAGGACGCGGTGGGCCTTGCCTGTTGCCCCCGCGCGAACCGGCCCAGCACGCGGGGAAAACCGGGCCCGATGCGTTACGCCTCCTCCGCACCGGCATACTCGAACCAGTCGAAATCGGCTGTGGCCCGGCTGGGATGCCCGTTGCTGCTCGCGTATAAGCCGATGTACGTGCCGACGAAGCCACCGGCCACGGTGGTGCTGAGAATGCGCCCGTCCACGTTTTCCGCGACAGAGTCCCACTGCCGGCCATCGGCGCTGGCGGCGAAGCTGTACGCCTGGCCCCGGGCTTCCACTCTGAGATAGATCCTGCCCGGCGCCAGCGACTGCTCGCCCAGGATCGATTCCTCGCCTTTTTCCCGCTTGATCAACCGGACAACCCCCGCGCCGTCAACCCCCGACAGCACAAAACGGAAATGATGATCGCTGTCGTGGAGGACGACCATTCCCGCACACTCGTTCTCGTTACCCGGCACGAACTCCATGGCCGTTTGGGCCACGAAGTTGATGTGCTGCTGGCGTCGCCCGACGAAGCTGGGAGTCGCCCACTCACTCACCTTTTCGGGACGCAGCCGCAGGCGCAAATGGCCGGGCCTCTCAACCAGGCTCCAGAAGTGGTCGGTCGGGGTGCGCAGGAAATTCCAGCAGAAAGCCAGTTCGGCGGCGTCAAACTCATCGCGGGCGGGCGCTGCGGGCCAGGGATGCGCGGGAAGATTGGGCAATGGAAACTCCCGCTCGATGCCGCCGCGACCGGGGTTCACCACGGGCCACCCGTCCATCTCCCAGCTCACCGGGGCGAGAAACGTCTCGCGCCCCAGGTTGTAGTGATACCCTGGCCCGAACGGCTCGCTATGGGGGCGCACCCCCAACGCCACCAGCCACCACTCACCATGTTGTGTCTGGATCAGATCGGCGTGTCCCGTCGCCGCAATCTCGGAGAAGAACCCGCGATCGCGATGGGTGAGAATGGGGTTGCGCCCGCACGACACGTAAGGGCCGGTGACCGTTTTGCTGCGCGCAATGGTGACCGCGTGGTACGCATCCGTGCCGCCTTCGGCAATCACCAGGTAGTACGTCCCGTCGATGTTGTACAGGTGGGGCGCCTCCGGATGGACGGCCCGCTTGGCGGCGCCATCCCATAACGCGTATTTCGGTCCCGTCAACTGCATCGCGTCGAGGTCGAGCTCCTGGAGCCAGATTTCGCGGTGGCCCGGATGCTCCTCGCCCGCCAGCGGGACGCGGTTGCCGGTATACCACACGCGCCCATCCTCGTCGAACAAAAGCGAAGGGTCGATCCCCGGCGCGTCGTCAAGCCAATACGGATCGGACCACGGGCCAGCCGGGTCAGTCGCCGTGACGATGAAATTGCCGTAAGGCGGGGTGGCATTCTGGACATTGGGGACTAACGTGTTGATGACGTAAAAGGTGCCGTCATGATAGCGGATCGTCGGCGCGTACAACCCTTTCGAGGGCTGCAAACCATCCAGGCAAAGCTGAGATGGCCGGTCGATCACGTGCCCGATCTGACGCCAATGGACCAGGTCGCGGCTGTGGAAGATCGGCAGCCCGGGAAAATACTCGAAAGACGACGTGACCAGGTAGTAGTCTTCGCCCACCCGGCAGATCGAGGGGTCGGGATAGAAACCCGGCAAAATAGGATTGCGAAATTTCATCAGAAGCTCCTCAAGGTACCGCCGGCGTTGTCCCTGGCGGTCCGCCCCAGAATACGTGTATCAAGCTTTGTCCGCGATTTCCGTCACCCGCACCGGGAAGGCGCGATCAATCGTGCAGGCGGCGGTGAGGAATGACTACCGGGTCTCTATGCACGGCACGCGCGGTTACCATCGGGCCGGCAACAGGGCTTTGACCGAATCTCGGATGACCAGTTGAGGCCGCATCATGATCTTCGTTGTCACACGCCCCGGATGTTTCATGCGTTCGAGCAACTGGCGAACCCCCAGCACCCCCATCAACGGGATATCGACGTGCATGGTCGTGAGCGGCGGCACGGTCTGCGTGGCGAGCGGCAAATCGTCGAACCCCACAACCGACACGTCCTCCGGCACATCCCGCCCCATATCGCGCACGGCTTGAATCACGTGATTGGCGACCAGGTCCAGGCAGAAGAAAATGGCCGTGATCTGCGGGTACCGCCGCAGCAGAGTCCGCGTGGCATCATATGCCGCGTCCATCAGGTGCGAACTGTCGACAATGTACGTGTCTGAGATGCCGTAATCGGCCAGCGCCCGCAAATACCCTTCACGGCGCTGCATGAAGCTGGAAAACGCGCCGGGCTGCGTGCCGATCAACCCGATATGCCGGTGGCCCTGTTCGATGAGGTGGCGCACCGCCCGGTAACCCCCCATGACGTTGTCGGCCAGAACCATGTCGCAAGCCAACGCGTACGCATCGACCAGGACGATGGGTTTCCCGGTCTGGATACGGACCTGATCGATTACGTGAGAGGGAATCGCCCCGGTCAGGATGAGCCCGTCGATATCCGGGTCATGGAGCGGGAGCGGCCACGCAGCCGGGTTCGAGTGGACGGTACGGCTGAACGAGGCATAAACCAGTTTGATATGCTGCTCGCGGCACTCCTGGTCGATCCCGGCGATGACGTTGCTGTAAAACGAGCTTGAGATGGCATCCCTGTCCGGGACCGTTGTGGACAGAACCCCGATCGTCGCCTGGGCGACCGGCACGTCCAGGGCCGAACGCCCCGCATTATAGTAGGCCAGGCGTTCCGCCGCAGTGAGCACGCGATCGCGCGTTTCTGGCAGCACATTGGGTTTGTTGTTCAACACGCGCGACGCCGTGCTGATTGAAACGCCGGCCAGATTAGCTACGTCCTTCAGTTTGGAACGCCTGGAAACCATAATATCCTTAAGCTCTTTTTTTCATTGATTTCAACTACATATTTGAAAATCATTATAGACGTTTACCCCCCGGTGTCAACCAGAAGGGCACGATTCCCACTGAAGAACGCGTGATCCGGGTCGATTTTCATCAAAAATGGTTGACACCCACCGTCTTTTGCTATAGATTGAAGGTGAAAGACATCCCATATTTCAATGAAATACATTTTTTCAATGAGACACTTTGAGGATTTTGTTGTGTCTTCTCGCCCCAAATTGCAGGATGTGGCCAACCTGGCGGGTGTATCCATCGGGACCGCCTCTCAGGCGCTGAACAACAAAGCCTCCGTGTCGCCCGAAACGCGCGAGCTGGTGTTTCAGGCGGCCAACCAGTTGGGCTATGAACTCCCTACCCGCACGATTGTCCCAGCCGACAAGGACACCTCCGCGATCGGCGTGCTCGTCCAGGCCAAGGTGGGCCAGAGCGTGCTCATCGATCCCTTCTACAGCGCCGTGCTCAACGGGGCGGAGCAAGAATGCAAGCGGCACAACCTGAATTTATCGTACTCCAGCCTGCCTGTGAACGAGCAGTCGCTGGCCGTCGAATGGCCGCACCTCATCAAAGAGCAGCAGCCAACGGGTTGGTTGGTGGTGGGCGCCTTTGCACCAGAAACAGTTTTCGAACTGGAACAACGCCTGACGCCGCCGGTTGTTCTGGTGGACACCCACGCGCCCGACTCGTCGTATGACATGGTCGTGACCGATTACGTCACTGGGGCCCATGACGCAGTAGCCTACCTGGTCGACCAGGGCCACCAGCACATCGGCCTGATCGGCAGCAGCCCAGAGAGCCATCCTGGCATCCAGCAGCGCCGCGAAGGGTATGCGCGCGCGCTGGCCGACAGTGGCATTGAGACGCTCTACATCGAAGACAGCCCGCTGCACAGCGACGCGGTCTTTCACGCGACGCAACGCCTGTTGAAACGCGCCCCCGAGATCACGGCAATCTTTGCCTGCAATGATGATGTGGCGATGTCCGTCATGCGGGCCGCGTACGATCTGGGGCGCCGCATCCCGGATGATCTGTCCGTCGTGGGCTTCGGAGACACGGGCCCCGCATCCGAGATTATCCCCCCCCTGACGACGGTGTTCGTGGACAAGGTGCTGATGGGCGCGCTTGGCGTGCGCCAACTGCTGGATCGCAGACAAAATCCGGCACGCGTGCCATTCACAATTGCCTTGGGGACGCGGCTGGTGGAACGGCAATCCGTGCAAAAAGCGGTGCGGCAAAAAGTGAAAACTTGAGGGGTCAAGAAGCTTGTCGGGCCGGTGCGCTTTTGGAAGGGTTCACCGGTCCAGGCAAGCTCCTTGTGTTTCGACAACAAGAAAGGAGGTGTTACCCAACGAGGCGGTCGATTCTTGTTGCCATGCGCACGATTATAACATGTTCTCCCTCCAAGGTAAGGGACAGCTCCGGCTCATTTCGTGCGTTCATGAATGACACCCGTCTCGTCCGCGCCCAAATACCACAACTCTCCCAGACATTTTCGTAGGTCACCGCGGAAGATGTTGAGTCTTCCACATCGGCGGTTTTATTAAGGAGAAAAACAACATGTTTGACCGTATGCGAGTCAAGCTTGGGGTCCTGGCCATCGTGATGGTGATGGCTCTGGGCCTCATCAGCCCGGCGATTGTCCCCCAGGCTCAAGCGCAGGACAGCCAATATAACGAATCCCCCATGCTGGCCGCCCTGGTTGCTGCCGGCGAGTTACCGCCCGTCGAAGAACGCCTCCCCGAAAACCCGGCGGTCGTCACCCCATTCAACGAAACCGGTCAGTATGGCGGCAACCTGCGCTTTGGGTTTGTCGGCGCCAACCCCGGCTGGGGTGGGATGTGGTACACGACCGGCTGGGAAAACCTGGTCATCTGGAAGCCGGACTTCTCCGGTGTGGATCCCAACATCGCCGAGAGCTGGGAAGTCAGCGACGACGTGCGCGAATACACGTTCCACCTGCGCAAGGGCCTGAAGTGGTCGGATGGTGTGGAATTCACCGCTGACGACATCATGTTCTACATCGACGACCTGCTCTTCCATCCGGAAGTTCATGTCAACGGCCCGGCGGCGGACTGGCTGCCCACGGCGGGAGCGGAAGAATTCAGGGCCGAGAAGATCGATGACTACACGGTCAAGTTGATCTTCGCCAACCCGAACGGCACGTTCCTGTACAACCTTGCGACCTGGGCGGGGCGTCACCTCACCTGGTTCCCGAAGCACTACCTGATGCAGTTCCACGCAGACTACAACGAGAATGTCGACGAGTTGGTGGCGCAGGAAGACGGCGTCGAGGACTGGGTCGGCCTGCTCAACAAGAAGGCCTCGGGCCCCACCGAAGACACGCAGAATTTCTACCTCTACCCGGAGCGCCCGACGCTCTTCCCGTGGGTGGTGGAGAAGCCGCTCGGTGGCGGGACCACCATCACGATGGTTCGTAATCCGTACTACTGGAAAGTCGATACCGAAGGTAACCAACTGCCCTACATCGACAACGTCACCGGCTACAGTTACCAGGATTCCGAAGGCCGCACGCTGGCCATGCTCAGCGGCGATCTCGACTACATCAAGGACCCCGATGCTGCCGACCGTATCCTCTTTTTCGACGCGGTGGACGAGGGCAAGCCGCTGGCGATCAGCACGCTGTACAACGATGCCGGCGTCAACAACACGATCCACTTCAATCGCACGGTTGGCGACCCGGTGAAAGCCGAAGTCTTCGGCGACAAGAACTTCCGCATCGGCATGTCTCACGCCATCAACCGCGAGGAACTGATCGAGATCGTGCACGCTGGCCAGGGCACGCCGGCCCAGGCGTCGCCTCTGGAGAGCAGCCCGCTCTATAACGAGCAGTTGGCGACCCAGTACATCGAGTACGATGTCGATCTGGCTAACGAATACCTCGACATGGTGCTGCCGGAGAAGGACAGCGAAGGATACCGTCTTGGCCCCGACGGCGAACGCTTCTCGATCATCTTCACGGTCGATAACGGCCTGAGCTACGGCACCAACTGGGTGCAGATCGCCGAAATCCTGATCGGCTACTGGGATGCCGTTGGTGTCGAAGTCAAGCTCAACTCGATCGCGGATGACGTGTTCCGCGAGGTCCGCGACAATAACGAGCTCGAGGCGACGATCTACACCGGCGAAGGCGGCGCAGGCGTCACCGCGATCCTCGACCCGCGTTACTACATACCGGCTGAGTTCTTCGGCATGTTCGGCAACGGCTGGTACCACTGGCGCGTTGGGTCCGAACAGGGTGTGAAGGTCCCGATGCCAGAAGAGTACGTCGCCATGCGCACCAAGTTCGAAACCGAGGTCCTCGGCGCGCCCACCCAAGAAGAGCAGATCGAGGCCATGAAAGAGATCCTGGAAATGGCCGCCGATGAATTCTGGGTGATCGGCACCGCCCGTCCTGGCACGGGATACCAGATCTATCATTCACGTCTCGGCAACCAGCCCAGCGAGTGGATCGCGGGGTGGATCGAAGGCGTGCAGAAGATCACGTACCCCGAGCAGTGGTATATCATGGAGTAAAGTGACACCGTAAGCCTGTTGTTGTGGGATGCACTCCGGCGCACTGCAACCGGTCGGGGTGCATCCCCGGTCACAACAGGTTGAGAGTTTCACGCTATCGCTCGTGAATGGTGTGCCGAGCCGGTTGTCCAACAGGCCGGCGTCGGTCAGAAGTAGGAAACAACTATGTGGCAGTATTTCCTGCGCCGGTTCATATACATGCTCTTCACCGTATGGATCATCTCGGTTATCACGTTTGCCGTGATCCAGCTTCCGCCCGGCGACTATGTGACGACCATGGTGTCGCAAATGATCCAATCCGGGATGGACGATCTGCCGCCTGACTTCGAGGCACAGATCCGCGCGCAGTACGGCCTCGACCAACCGATGTACGTGCAGTACGGGAAATGGCTGCGTAATATCGTGGTAGAGGGAAAATTCGGATACTCCTACATCTACCGGCGCGATGCCAAAGACATCATCCTCGAACGCCTGCCCGTCTCGTTTGCCATTTCCGCATTTTCGGTCCTGTTTGTCTGGATCGTGGCTCTGCCGATCGGGATCTACTCCGCTGTCAAACAGTATTCCAAGGCGGATTATTTCGTCACTTTCGTGGGTTTCATCGGGTTAGCCATACCCAATTTTCTCTTTGCACTCATCTTGATGTTTATATCCTATCGATACATGGATCGCGCGATGATCGGGCTTTTCTCGCAAGAGTACGAGACGGCGCCCTGGAGTCTTGCCAAATTCATAGACCTGGTCAAACACCTGTGGATTCCCGTGATCATCATTGGGACCGCCGGTACGGCTGGCCTGATCCGCACCATGCGCGCGAATCTGTTGGACGAGCTCAACAAACCGTACGTGGATACGGCGCGCTCGAAAGGACTTCCCGAACGCGTTCTGCTCTGGAAATATCCGGTGCGCCACGCTCTGAACCCGTTCGTCAGCACGATTGGCTGGATTTTGCCAAGCCTGATCGCCGGTGAGCTGATCGTGTCGATTGTGCTGAACCTGCCAACCACCGGCCCCGTCGTCTATAACGCGCTGCTGGACCAGGATATGTATGTGGCAGCCGGGATCATTCTCATCTTGAGCACCCTGACGGTCTTAGGCACGTTCATTAGCGACCTGTTGCTGGCGCTGCTCGATCCGCGCCTTCGTCTGCAATAGATCGATGTTGGAGTGAATCGGATGGATGTCACACTGCACGACACAACTCCAGAGTATGACAGTCCGTTAGGGGGTAATCTACCAGCCGCGGAAAACGAAGACGAGCTGAGGCTGGAGGTTGCAACCCAGTGGCAGCTCATGTGGTGGAAATTCCGCAAGCACAAACTCGCGATGTTCAGCGCGGGAGTCATCATCCTCTATTACCTGGTCGCCATCTTCGCGGAGTTTTTCGCCCCCTGGGAACGCACGCAGTACATCGCCGATTACGTCTACGCCCCGCCCCAGCCGATTCACTTCTTCGCCGACGGCAAACTGGACCTGCACGTCAAGGCGCTGAAATTCGAACGCGATCCACAGTCGTTCAAAAAGATCTGGGAAATCGACGAGGAAAACAAAATCGACGTTGGTTTCTTTGTCAAAGGTGCGGATTACAAGGTCGGCCTGCACTGGCTGCCCATTCCGTATATCAACGACCTGTACTTCACAACCGACCGGCACTTCTTTGGCGCGAAAGACCCCACCCAGCCCATGTACCTGATGGGCGCGGACAAATCGGGCCGCGACGTGCTGAGCCGCCTGATCTACAGCACGCGCATCTCATTGAGTGTCGGGTTGGTTGGCGTTGTCATCAGCCTGATTCTGGGCATCGTGCTGGGGGGCCTGTCCGGGTTGATAGGCGGCTGGGTCGATAACGTCGTCCAACGCATGATCGAGATCGTGATGTCCGTGCCCGACCTGCCGATCATGCTGGCGATTGCGGCGTCCGTCCCGCTCGATTGGTCCGTCGAGCGGGTGTACTTCATCATCACCATTCTGATCGCGTTGCGCAGTTGGACCGGTTTGGCCCGCGTGGTACGGTCCAAGTTTTTGTCGCTGCGCGAGGATGACTTCATCCTGGCAGCCCGGCTCGATGGCACGCCGCAAAGACGGCTCATCTTCCGGCACATGCTGCCCAGCTTTTACAGCCACATCATCGCCTCGTTGACGCTGGCGCTGCCCGGCATGATTTTAGGGGAAACGGCCTTGAGCTTTCTGGGGCTGGGGCTGCGTCCGCCAGCCGTCAGTTGGGGCGTCATGTTGCAGGAAACGCAAAGAGTCGCCGTCCTGGCGCTTTATCCCTGGTTGCTGTGGCCCGCCGTGGCGGTCATCATCATTGTGCTGGCCTTCAACTTCCTGGGCGATGGCTTGCGTGATGCGGCAGATCCGTACTAGAAGCGAGATACGACATGGCCGATCCTTTACTCGAAGTATCCGATCTGAAAATACACTTCTTCACCGACGAAGGGGTTGTCAAAGCGGTCGATGGCGTCGACCTGACGATCGAACGGGGCAAAACCCTGTGCCTGGTGGGCGAAAGTGGCTGTGGCAAAAGCGTGACGAGCCGGGCCTTCATCCAGATCATCCGCAAACCCGGCAAAATCGTTTCGGGCGAAATGCTGCTGCGCCGCAAACGGGACGATGGCACAGAGGAGATTCTCGATCTGGCAAAACTCGACCCCAAAGGCCAGCTTATCCGCGATATCCGGGGCAGCGAGATCGCGATGATCTTCCAGGAGCCGATGACCTCGCTCAGCCTGATGCACACCATCGGCGCTCAGATCACGGAAATGGTGCTGTTGCACACCGATGCGACGAAACAAGAGGCCAGGGACCGGGGCATCGAAATGCTGCAGCGAGTCGGCATCCCCAGGCCGGAACGCCTGATCGACGAGTATCCCTTCCGCCTGAGCGGCGGGATGCGCCAGCGCGCCATGATCGCCATGGCCCTGTCGTGCAACCCGAAATTGCTCATCGCCGACGAGCCCACCACGGCGCTGGACGTCACGACCCAGGCGCAGATCCTGGACCTGATGCTGGAGCTTCAGAGCGATTATGGGATGGCGCTGCTGTTCATCACGCACGACCTCGGCATCGTGGCCGAGATCGCGGATGACGTAGCCGTGATGTACCTGGGGCGCATCGTCGAGCGCAGCGACGTCGACACGATCTTCAACGAGCCCAAACATCCCTATACACAGGCCCTTCTCCGCTCGATTCCGAAGATCGCGATGCGGCGCGATGACCTGGAGCCGATTACAGGGATGGTGCCGAGTCCCTTTCGGCGGCCAACTGGGTGCCACTTCCATCCACGGTGCGCGCAGCGCTTCGATCTGTGCAGGCAGATCGAGCCGGTCAATACGCACGTGGGCGAGAACCACGAGGTGCGCTGCCTGCTCTACGAAGAGGTTTCTGCCAGTGCGCTAGATTCAAAGGCTGTCTCTCATGGGTGAACAACGCGCCAAAACCAACAAGAACAGCGAGCGTTCGCGCGCTCTCGAAAGTGCGCACAACCTGGTAGAGATACACGGGTTGAAGATGCACTTCCCGATCTCCGAAGGGCTGTTTTCGCGCGTGGTGGGCTACACCAAGGCCGTCGACGATGTGCACTTCGATATCCGGGCCGGCGAGACACTCGGCCTGGTGGGGGAAAGCGGGTGTGGCAAGACGACGGTGGGGCGGTGTATCGTGCGCGCCTACCAACCCACGGCAGGGAAAATTCTGTATAACAACGCCATCGATCCGGGCGGTGAGCCCCTGCAACAGGCGTTCACCGGGCATAACATGAAGCCGGCACACACCGCCGGTTCAAACGGTGTTGTTGATCTGGCGGCGCTCAGTTCGCGGGAATTGAACCCGTACCGCCACGAAATACGGATGATCTTTCAGGACCCGTATTCGTCGCTCAACCCGCGCATGACCGTTTTCGAGAACATCACCGAAGCGCTGAAAAATCGCGGAGGGCACTCGCGTCACGACATGAAAGAACGCGCGGGCTATCTGCTCAAGCGCGTGGGGCTCCGGCCCGAATACATGATACGCTACCCTCATGCGTTTAGCGGCGGCGAGCGCCAGCGCGTGGGTATCGCGCGGGCGTTGGTCACCAATCCTCGCCTGATCGTGGCGGATGAAGCGGTATCTGCCCTGGACGTATCGGTGCGCGCGCAAATCCTCAACTTGATGGAAGAGCTGCAAGCCGACTTCAAGCTGACTTACCTCTTCATCTCGCACGACCTGAGTGTGATTCGCCACATCTGCGATCGCGTGATTGTGATGTACGTGGGCAAGGTGGTGGAGATCGCGGAAGGGCTCGACATTTACACCGCTCCCAAACATCCCTACACCGAAGCGTTGATGTCCGCCGTGCCGATCTCCAATCCCCGGCAGCGCAAACGCAGCGAACGCATTCGGCTGCAAGGCGAGGTGGCGGACCCCTCCAACCCGCCGCCCGGCTGTTATTTCCATCCGCGCTGCCGCTACGCCGAGGATCGCTGCAAAACCGAAACCCCGCTGCTCCGGGATTTCGGGAACGGTCATTTCGCGGCGTGCCACTTCGCGGAGGAGCTAGAGCTGCGGGGCGCCGTGATGGACTGATGGCGCGCGCGTCTTGTCAACCGAGCAGCGCCTGATAGGTCAGCGCCTTGACCGCCGCAAACACCGGGTAAATCCAGAAGGGATCGAGCTGGTAGCATACCGTGCCGACCAGCTCGTAATGCGGATCGACCCAGAGCAGCGTGCCAGAGCCGCCGTCTTTCCAGTATTCCCCCTTCGCGCAGGGCGTCCCCGCCAAACCGGGGTCCATCAGCGTGTGAACACCCAGACCATGCCCATAGCCATAGATGGGTCGCGCGCCGGGGAAACCGTAGGGGATCAGCGCGGGCGGCAGGTGGTTGATCGTCATCAAATCGACTGTGCTGGGGGCAAGAATACGCGTTCCGTTGAGCATGCCCCGGTTGAGCAGCATCTGGCCGAGCTTCTGCAGGTCCGGCGCGGTCGAGACGAGGCCGTAACCCCCCGGCGTCCACGCGTTGGGCGGTATGCGCCCATCCGGTACGTAGTGAATGCTTCGGTCGGGCGCTTCGATCACCCTCAGGCCCTTATCCCCCGCCGTGGTATAGAATGCGCTGAATCGATCGAGCTGTGCCTGGGAGACGACGTAACTCGTATCCGCCATCCCCAACGGTTCGAGGACGTGGGCCTTCAGGAAGTCGGCGTATCGCTGGCCGGAGACGATCTCGACCAGGCGAGCCAGCACTTCGTAGGACGCGCCATAGCGCCACAGGGTATTCGGCTGGGCAACCAGCGGCACCTGCGCGATTCCTTCGACCACGTCCGCCAGCGGCGAAATCGTCTTTCTGAGGCCCTCGATCGTCGCGCGCATCGTGGCTTCGGGCGGCTCTGTGGCGCCTCCAAAGCCCGACGCGATTCCCCCGCTGTGAGTCAGGAGCTGCCGGATGGTAAGCGGGTGCTGCTGGTCTACCAGGCGCGGATTGTCCCCATCCATCCCGGCATACACGGGGGTCGACTTGAACGCAGGAATGACGTCGGCGACAGGCTGATCCAACACGAATTCGCCGCGCTCGTAACAGATCATCACTGCTACAGCCGTGATCACTTTGGTGACAGACCACAGGCGCACCAGTGTATCAGGCCGCATGGGTTGGCGGGTCGCCAGATTAGCGAAACCGTATCCCTTCGCGTGGAAGATGTGGCCGGAGCGTGACAGCGCGACCACCACACCCGCCAGTTTGCCATCGTCAACGTAACGCTGAAGGGCGCGATCCAGATAGGCCAGCCGATCGGTCGCAACCCCCACATTTTCAGGCGGCACTGTTTGCATGATTGGCTCTACCTTTCATCGCTACCCCTCAACCAGACACACACGTCGATCGTAACCCGGCGCCAGCACGCACGCCAGATAGCCTCGGTCACAGTCGGATCACTCACGAGCTCTCGCGCCCGCCGCGCAGCCACCGAGCGCATGCGGCGTTCGTGACAGACCCATCGACGACAAAGACCTCTTTTCGAGCGGTAGTTGGCACCTTCCGTCTACTTAGAGGTCTTTTTCTTTCTTGCCGCAGCCACCCGTCACGAAATCGGGATGACCTGGAGTGGCATCCGCCACGCTTGCTGGACGTTACTTGACCGCCAGCCGCTCGACCAGGGCCATGAAGTCTTCAGCGGCCTGGTCAACCGAGGACACGCCATACGCGACCTGCTGGCCGATCAGTTCAAGCTCGTTCACGAACTCCTGGTCGTTCGGGAGGTTCGGGCCCTGCGGAACCACGCGACCGGCTTCAGCGATTGCATTGTAGAGATTGTAAACCGCGGCGTCAAGCGGGGTGGCGCTATCGGCGATGGCGGCACGCACGACCGGCGAGGAAGGCACACCACGATTCGTCTCGAGAATCGCGCCCGCCTCCGGGCTGGTCACGAAGAAGTTGATGAACAGCGCCGCCGCTTCCTTGTTTTCGCTGGCCTTGTTGATCGCCAGGTACTGGCTCATCTGGATGGCGTATGCCGGTTCGCCGCCCTGCGGAAGGGTGGTCATGTCCAGCTCGTCGGTCATGGCCGCCTGATAAGCCGCGATCTGGTTGCTCCAGATCAACCCGATAGCCGCCTTGCCCGCCACCAGCGCCGAGCTGTCCGGTCCGTCTTCGCTGTAGGTGTAGGTGGTGTCAGCGTCGGGGATCAGCCCCTCGTCGCGCATATCCGCCCACAGTTGGAACCATTCCTGGGCAGACTCGACTGTCGCGTAGGAGGTGCCGCCGTCGTCCAGAGTCCAGATCGGGGTCCCCTTCTGAGTGAAGAAAAAGCTGATGAAGTTCGCCGTGTTGGTGCTGTTGTCCACGAAGGGCCAGACACCATCGGGAAGGGCTTCCTTCAGCTCTCGACCGTAGTCGACGAATTCTTCCCAGGTCATGTTGAATTCGGGAAGATCGACGCCCGCCGCCTCGATCATCGTCTTGTTGTAGGCCAGGACGAGCGTGTTGGTGCCCAGGCTGATCGCATACAGGTTGCCGTCGGCGTCGCTCGCGGGGGTAAACGCAGCCTGGTCGAACGTCTCGGGGGTGTCGATCAGGAGTTGTGCGCCCAGGTAGTCGTTGAGCGGCTCGAGGTACTGCGTGTAGTCGGGCCAGTTGCCGCCGAACTGAATGATGTCGGGGGCGTCATTGGCCGCCAGTTGCGTGTCCAGAATCTGGAAGTGATCGCCCGCGCCGCCATTGGGCTCGCCGATCACTTTGATGTCGGGATACGCCTCCTGGAACAGCTCGATAACCTGAAGCGTCCTCGCGGCGCGATCGTCGTTGCCCCACCAGGCCATACGAAGCTCGGCAGGTTCGCCCGTGTACTCGGGGAGTCCGCCGTCACCGGTCTGTGCCGCGATCGGCTGGGCGAAGGCGCCAAACATCACCGCCAGCAGGGCTATGATCGTGATTGCGCTAATTTTCCTCATTTTTGAATTCTCCTGTTTCTGTTTAACAGTCTCAGCGGGCAAATTCGAAAACACGTCCCCTGTCGTCATTTCATATATATTTTCTCCTGTTATGGCGCTAACCCTTCAGGCCCGTGGTCGAGATACCCTGCACGAAGTACTTCTGTAGCGTGAAGAACAGAATAAAGGCGGGAATGATCGAGAGCGTGCCCATCGCCAGCGCGCCGCCCCAGTTGGATACCGCACCCGCGTCGCCGACGAACGTGCGCAGCGCCCGCGATACGGTGAAAGTATCTGGCCGGGTGAGGTACAGCAGGTGGTTGAAAAAGTCGTCCCACGTCCACAGGAACGTGAACAGCGCCGTCGTCACCATGGCCGGAAAGGCGAGCGGTACGATGATGCGCAGAAACACGCCGAGTTTCCCGCACCCGTCGATGATCGCCGCCTCCTCGACCTCTACAGGCAGGCCGCGGATGAACTGCACGAGCAGAAACACGAAGAAGGCATCCGTCGCGAGGAATTTCGGCACGACAATCGGGAGGATCGATCCCACCCACCCGAAGGTGTTGAACATGATATAGCGCGGCACCAGCGTGACGTGCCCCGGCAGCATGAGCGTTACCATCATCACCGCGAACCAAAAGCCCCTGCCCGCGAATTTGAGCCGCGCGAACGCGTAAGCCGCCATGGTGCAGGAGATCACGTTCCCGATGATGGCTAACGCGCAAATGATGAGCGAGTTTGCGAAGAACTTCCCGAAGGTCGTGCCCGCGTAGCCTTTCCAGCCGGTGATGTAGTTCTCGGTGGTCACGGCTTTTGGTATGAGCCCCGGGTCGCTGAAGATCATATTGTTGGGCTTGAACGAGCTGACAATCATCCAGACGATGGGGTAGAGCATCAACAGGCCCAGCGCGATAATGAACGCATGGGTCAACGTATGGCGGACAAGCGTACCGGTTTTCATGTTATTCCCCGACCCCATATGACACCCACCACCTGGATGAAAGGAAGATAATCGCCGTGATCCCCCCGATAATCAGCAGCAGCACCCACGCCATAGCCGACGCATACCCCATCTCGTGGTATGTCCAGCCCTGAATGTACAGGTGGAGGGTGTAGAACAGCGTGGAGTTGAGCACGCCTCCCCTGCCGCCGCCGATGATGTACGCCTGGGTGAACGCCTGAAACGCGTATATCACCTGCATGATCAGGTTGAACAGAATCACCGGCGAGAGCAAAGGGATGGTGATGGAGAAAAACTGTCGCACTTTGTTCGCGCCGTCCACAGCCGCCGCCTCGTAATACTCCTGCGGGATTTGCTTCAGCCCTGCGAGGAAGATGATCATGGACGAGCCGAATTGCCACACTGTCAGCAAGATGAGCGTCCAGAGCGAGTATTCGGGGTTGGTGATCCAACTGGGGAGGTCGGTGAAACCGAGGGTTCCCAGCGCGCCGTTCACCAGTCCGTCTTTCTCGAACAACTTTCGCCACAGCACCGCGATAGCCACCGATCCACCGAGGAGCGTGGGGATGTAGTACACGGTGCGATAAAACGACACGCCCCGCAGTTTCTGATTCATCAACACCGCCACGCCGAGGGCGACGATCAGCTTCAGCGGCACGGACACGAACACATAGGTAAACGTCACGGACAGCGACTTTTTGTAGTACGGGTCCACGCGCATGACCTCGCCCGTGGTCGAGACGAACTGGGACTCCCCGACGAGCGACCCGAACATCTTCCGGTAATTGTCTAGCCCGATCCACTGGGTCGAATCGGGTTTTGTGAAGTCATAATCCGTGAAACTGAGCCCAAGCGAATAGGCCATTGGGTAAAGCGTGAGTATGAAGAACCCCAGGAGCCACGGCGCGAGGAACATATAGGCGACGGTGTTGCGCCGGAAAAACTTGGCAATACCGGACATGTCGCGCACAAAAAGACTTCCTTTACTTTTGTTTTTCAAGTAGCTAAAAGCCGTCAGTTTGGCCGCGCCCCGGCTGTCGCTAGGTGCAGAAGATCGATTTGGCGATGGGCCTGAGATGCAGCCGGTTCGCATCACGTCCGATCTTTTTTGCCGGGCCAATAGCCCATATTTCCGTGACTGATTACACCCTATATTATAAGAGGTTTCCCGCAGTGTCAAGCAAGACAAGCCGAGGACTATCGACATTTTTCCAGAATCATGATATAGTTTTCGTGACTGGTTACGGATTGTCGGAAATGCCCAATCCGAAGAGTTCGGATTTCAGGAACAGGCTGGATCACACTGGAGCGAAAGCATGCCCAGGCCCAAAGACAAACGGCCCGCCATCCGGAACGTGGTGCGCGAGGCGGGGGTGTCCTACGGCACCATCTCGCGCGTGCTCAATAGGCATCTGGAGGTCGCGCCCGCCACCCGCCTAGCGGTCGGGTACCTCATCGAGTCGGGCCACCGCCAGAGCGCCATGCCGCCCGCAAAGGAGCCGTGATGAACCGCAAGAGGCGTTACGCCGTGGTGGGCACCGGTGG